>Ga0209323_10000062_pt1 | contig 57719 bp, 75 predicted proteins | sample Rifsed19ft2_FD_184014 | JGI IMG/M metagenome (GOLD analysis project Ga0209323, IMG submission 184014) | Soil microbial communities from Rifle, Colorado, USA - sediment 19ft 2 (version 2) | ecosystem: Environmental > Terrestrial > Deep subsurface > Rock core/Sediment | place: Rifle, Colorado...
GAGATGATAACGCAGGCGGAGATGATAACGCAGGCGGAGATGATAACGCAGGCGGAGATGATAACGCAGGCGGAGATATTTTAATTTTGCCATCAGAATTACCAGTTATTGGCCAAGGTCCATCAACTGGTGGAGTTGCCTTTGTATTTGGCAGATCTGATATTGAAAGATATTGTTATTTTAAACAACAGCTTGATGACAATGACGAAAAAAATGATGCTCGTGCGACGTACTTCTTGAACATAGTGACATGGGGAAATGGTTTCTACGAGAATCAAGTAAAAGTTTTTGAACAAAAGTACGATATAGACTGTACCTCTGTTGGAAACATTGAAATGGATAGAATCTAATTCAATTTTTTTCCATTTTTTTTTGAGAATTGTCTGAGTTTAATTCAGAGTTGACCATAGTGGCAACTATGTAGTCATATTGGCATGAGAGAAGATATCAGAGAATAAAAAATTATAATTATAAGGCGGAATATTTTTAGATATTATTAGAAAATAGAATCTATAGGATATGAAACCTTATTTTTCAGGAGAAAACCTGGCTAAAAAACAGAAAAACCGGAATTATTGAAACGGACATAGGAGATGGATAGGATTGTAGACATATAGGAAAAACTGATATAAAATACCGATAGGAACATATTACGGTATTATGAATAGATGGAAGAAAAAAAATGAAATTTGAAAATAAACAAAGCTAAGATGAATTAATGCATCTTCAAGGATGATTTGATACATCTTCAAGCTTTGAATAGGATGTGAAAAAATGAACAAGAAATTGGCAATTGTCCTTATCGCTTTAGTAGGTATAGGACTGTATGCCCTCCCGTCAACAATGGCTTTGTTTTCGGGGCAGCACAGCTTTGTAAACATTGACTCTACAGGAAACCAAATCGACTGTGTTAAGTGTCACGGTGATGTCAAGGCAGAACTTGGCACTGGCAAAGTAGCAGTCGGAACAAGCGGTCCAGCAGCAGAAACAGAAGGTCCGCACGCAGCTTTCAAGTGCGAATATTGTCACAGGATTGAGGCAGGCTCTTCAAGTGGCGATAACGCTTATGGTATAATAACATACACATCTGCGAAATACCTGAACACTACTGGAGTAGAAGTATCACAATCAGTAAAATTGATTGTATCCGTGTTCGATATGGAAGCTGGCAACATTCCAGAAAGTTTAACAACGGTCGATGGTAACGGAAACGTGACCACAAATTATCCAGCGTCAGGAGTTAATATGTCTGGAGCTACCATCTCAGGAAAAGCAAGAGAAGGTGGTTACTCAGTTAGCATAGCTTACGGCGATAGTGAAAATGCAAGTGGTGTCGTATTAGAGACCGAGCCATCAAATATGAGACTTGCTCCAACATACAATGAGACAACTGGTGTCCCACTTGACACGAGAGGCGGGATAGATACAGCCTTTAATCCAAGTAAGGTAACATGGGACTGGGCGAAAGACTCAAGAAATAGATGGGGATGGCAGCCAAACCTATCCGTTGCAGGATATGAAGCAATTAATCCTGGCTCGTCATACCACGCGGCCTCACTTGTAAGTTGCATGGAATGTCATGCAAAATCAGAGCCAATGGGACATTATAGCAGAGTAGTAGATGGAACAGTCAATGATGGAAAAGCGGACTGTGAAAATTGTCACTATGGTAGTTCAAGCAGCAGTCCCAACTTTAATAGAATGATATGGGCAGGCGGCTTCAATATGACAGAAGATGAATCAGATACAGGTGTAACAGAAGCACATATGGAGTTTGTCAATAAGAACGATGGTATGACAAGATTCAGCGACAAATATCAGGCCAACAATGGTGCATGTGTCGCATGTCATACACACGTTGCGGTTGATATCAAATATGATAAACCAACGACCTACCAGTTCGATGCCACTTTCACAACAACAGGCGGCGTTGAAACTCTTGACAACTTTGTAGCAACTGGTTCGAACATAAGCTATAGCGACAACGATCCAGTACCGGCACCGGGACCATAAGAACCAATAAATGAAAAGAACTAAATGATGTTGATAGTTCTTTTCTTTATTTTTTTCAATACAAAAGAACTATTGTGGGCCTGTTTATGATTATGAAATATATTATGCTAATCATTATCGTCATAGCGACTGACATTAATATTGTGTCTGCTCATCCAGAACGAGCGGCTCAATGTATGTATTGTCATGATAAACTTGGACAAGGATTTGGCTGGAGTAGTGATGATGAAGACGAATGTGGAGGTTGCCATGCGATGCAACCAGATACACATAATCCAAGAATATGCAAAGTATGTCATCAGATTAAAGATAAAGATGACTATCATCTGAAACACGTTAATGTAACGTGCGATAAATGTCATGATGGGACACAGAAACCTAATGTGGTTATTACATCGTGTACCTCTTGTCATGCTAAGCCGATTCATGAAACTCATGAAGATATTCAAAATCAATGTTCTAATTGTCATGGAGGAATTGCATCATCAAGAACAGAATCATTGATGTCTATATTAGAAACACAGCAAGTTTCGAATACAATTACGACTATAGAATCATTACGACCTTATACTGTTTCAACAATAATACAATTCTTCTATGAAATATTAAAAAGAGGTACAATATAAAAAGACCTTATACTGTTTCAACAATAATACAATTCTTCTATGAAATATTAAAAAGAGGTACAATATAAAAAGAGGTACAATATAAAAAGAGGTACAATATAAAAAGAGGTACAATATAAAAAGAGGTACAATATAAAAAGAGGTACAATATAAAAAGAGGTACAATATAAAAAGAGGTACAATATGAACAAAAAAACAATAATAATTATAATGGTATTGATACTCGCTGTAATTGCGAGTATCTATGCTGTAAGTACGAGTATCTATGCTGTAAGTACGAAAATAGAAACGAAGCCAGGTCTTAGACTTGACGTTGCAGTGGAAGATTACAAGGTAACTAACGTAACGATGGAACAGTTGTCATTACCGTTCTTTTACAAACAATCGAGTGGAAAAGTAGTCTTTCCTGATATCAGTGTTAATGCAAAGTTGAATGGTATGGAATCAAAACCAGTAAGTTATTGGGCATCTGAATCCTTTAAAGGCGATGGAAAATATGTACTTACATTAACATTCGAAGATGCATCACCTCCCAATGCAACAGATATTCTCTTACTTCCGATTCGTGTTACGGATATGAGAGGTCATGTGATATACAAAACTACAGCGTTCTACGAGTGGAAATAATATGAAATATATTCTATATGTAATTACGCTAACCGGCGTATTGATGTGGAATATGCCTGCCAGCAATTCTTTGTTTTCTGGTGAGCATACATTCTACAATGGAAGTGCGCCCTGTGAGAAATGTCATATAGAAGAAATAGACACTGAATTGCATACTGGAACACTAAATCACACGATGGGATGCAGAGTGTGCCATCCAAGAGATGGCAACTCTTCACACTCGGCAGAAAGAGGAACATGTTATGATTGTCACGGAGATTTATGGAACGCTACTGTTGTTGTTGACAATGTTACTGATGTTTCTATGGAAACGGGAACACCCATTGTTAATGCTACTGTTAGCGAGCCAATACAAGTATAGTCCAGCAGAGCTTGAAAAAGATACAAGGATTCAAGATTGGTTCTTGCTGATCACATTGTTGGTACTGATATTGGTTATGGGTCTTAAACTTGTGACAATGATGGTGATTGTATCTGATTCAATGAGGCCCAATTTCGAACGAGGAGATATTATTATTACTCAATCGTTAAGTCTATCATCGCTTAAAGAAGGCGACATTGTTACGTTCAATGTTCTTAATAAACAATACGGAGTTACTCACCGTATTGAAAAAATAGAGGAAAGCGGAAGAATCCTTACAAAAGGTGATGCAAATCCTTGGACAGATGAATATTATACAACTCAGAAAGACGTTTTGTACAAAGCTATAATTATTGATGACAAGCCAATAGTCATTAAAGGAGTTGGTGCATTGTTCATTACTGATTATTCAAGGACTGGAGTCATATATAAGTGGGGGGACAGATTTACATTCTTGCAACAACTTTCAGTTACTATAAAAGCTTGGGGATATGTGATAACTATCATAGCCCTGTTGCTTTTTATAATATCAATGAAGAGATGAAATTGAAGAGATTGAAGACAAAAGACAGAACTTGATACATAAATAAAATATCAGAAACTTGATACATAAAATTATAGAATATATATATGACCAGGTGATAAAAAATGAAATTAACAAGTATGTGCTCAATTTTGCTTGGAGGACTCGTAGGATTAGCGGGTTTGGTCTCTATATTGGTAGATTTATTCACACTTGATATTTTCAAAATCACTTTAGACTTTATAGTGTTGTTCATCGGTGGCATGACAATGTGGCAAGGTTTGACTAATCATATGTATGAAAAAATGGTATCAAAGAGAATGTCTGCTGAGTGGGATTATAAAATAGAACCATTAATAAAACTTATAACAGATACAGCAGGAAAGGTAAATGCTCTTGAAACTAACGTATTAGAAACGAATGCCAAAGTGACGCATACCATAGATTATGTGATGGACATGCAGAAAATGGATGCCAGTAAGATAGATATAATCCCTGGTGCATCATTCAAATTTGTCATAAAGTCGATGATGCTCTTGGTATTTACTTTTTCGGCACTTGTTTACGTTTCTGAATATCCATTTGGTATAGTTCACTATTTCCTCACTCTTCTATATTTGCTATGGTGGGCTTTAATAAGTTCTGAGTATAAATTGTGGACTAAGAATGAGGTGTGGGTTGTCGGAATCTTACCAGTTTTGATAATCCCAACTTTGGCAATGTTGTTAGATACAGTTATCGGAATAAACAATATGATAGGAGTTTTGTTCCTTGGACTGTTTGTTTATGCGTACATATACTATGAATGGGCATCTCGCACAAAAACTGGATATGGTTTATTGAACATAAAGCCTATTGCTTATATGCTCAAAGGTAAAACAAGACACAAGTAGATGATAGATGAAGAGATGGAAAAGGAGATGGATAAAATGAAAAAGATTTTATTAGTTATACTAATTGTCCTAATATCATTCTCTTCTACCGGAGGGATATATAAAGTTTACATTGATAGAGAATTCGGATTTTGGGGTGTAAGAGATATTTCCAATATTTCTAACCATGTAGATTATAAAGATAAAATTTTGAATATAAGTACAGGCGATATAATAATATGGGAAAATGTAGATACTTATGGTGATAGGATAACAATTAAAAACGATATAATATGGAGTGGAGAACGTGTAATTCTGGGTGACAGTAAAAGATATAGCTTTACATTTTATAAAGCTGGAACTTACAAATTTCATATTGCTGAGAATAATAGGGTAACTTTAACAGAGAACGAAACAAATGTAGAGCGTTTTCATATTCGTAGTCAAACTATTAAAGTCACAGGTCCCACAATTTTCCCAAATACAACATCTATAGATACATTGAATACGTTGACAACGAATGAGAGAATGAACAAGACGATAAGTACGACATCTACAAAAGTAAAGAATACAAGGAGGTATACTGCGAGAATTAGACCTAATTCTACATTGGCCCCAATACCCACTGTTACAGTGCCATCTATGGCGACAATGGTTGATACTGCTCCTATTCCGCTTCGTGTTGAACTTACGCTTTATGAACTCTTTATAAGATGGTATGCTGGTGAAATGCAAATCTCTTGATATTATATAAAAGTGTGAATGAAAGTTTGGTCGATTTCATCGTCGATTTCGTCTCGCGATAGATATTGTCGATACATTATATTTGAGGCATTATATAGTAATGTATGTAAAAACTGTTGAAGTTAAAAGATGCACATCCTTATTATATTAGAAGGCATATGACACTTGCTACATGCGTCTTACATTATTAAAAATAAAATGATACAAGTATTGAAAAATGATAAAATAAAGATAGAATAAAATGATACAAGTATTGAAAAATGATAAAATAGAATAAAATGATACAAGTATTGAAAAATGATACAAGTATTGAAAAATGATAAAATAAAGATAGAATAAAATGATACAAGTATTGAAAAATGATACAAGTATTGAAAAAGATTATTTTTCAAGATTTGATAGATTGTAGTTTTTTAAAATTATCTGCAATTGCATCGTTTAGTTCTGTTCAAATCGGAGCATTTCTGCTATGGAAAGTTTTATATACTTATGGCACATTTGAGAAGTATAATTCTTTTGATTTAATAACCTTATGGTCAGATTTATAGGTCAAAACTTGGCATTTTACAAATTTTGATTGTAAATTTTAGGATAGTGCAAAATATGGTAATAACTATTTGGGAAGTAAAACGAAGCTTGATAACAAGTGTGAGATATAGCAATGGAGATATATGTAGAATTCTTACACTAAGAACGCCTTTTCCTAGTGATCTTTTGAATGATAAAGAAGAATTGGAAAAATTGAATAGTGCTGTAGAAATTGTTAACAAATTCATTGCGAGTTCTGTAAAGTGTAAAGGATGTGGCGGAGAAAGATTCCTAAATATTAATAATGCAAATATTATGGAAAGAAAAATTGACGCCCTGCAACACGAAATTATTGGAGAACTGATCCTTCGCTTTATTAGGGAGCCAGACAAGATTAATCAAGGATGGGTAGGAACGATGTCGGAATTATACAAACTGTTGTATGTGCGATTAGGAAGTCTTGGAATAAGTTATGATCAAAAACAATTTCCAAAGTCGCATATAGCTTTGGCTAAGCGGATCAATGCTATAGTTTTAAATTTGAAAGCCGTGGTAATTATCGAGAAATGCCGCGACAGAAGAAATGATGGCAAAGTTGAACGTTTGGTAAAAATTACGTATGTGGAAAGATAGGTTAACAGAGGAATGAAAAATGGCTATACAAATATGGGAAGCGACAGAAGGAAAGGTTATATCTTTCCTGTATGAAGATGGGAAAAATAAAAAAATCTTACACGTAAGAGATTCTACAGAAATAGGCAATTTGAATATGGACATGGTCGATGAAATTGATAATGCTATGAAAACATTCGTAAAATATATAGCGAGAATAAGTGATGTAGAAAAAATTGATAAAGGGAAGGAAAATGTGGTGAATGTTATTATTGAGAATGCTGAGAGAGTTGATGAGAGGGGTATCGATAGTATCGAGAGAGTTGATGAGAAGTGTGTCAATAATATCGAGAGAGTTGATGAGAAGTGTGTCGATAGCACCGAGAGAGATGATGAGAAGCGAGATGATGAGAAGCGTGTCGATAGCATCGAGAGATACGATGAAAAGATGGATAATGGAAATGAAATACACGAAGAAGCAGAAGACAAGTTAAATTTATTGAAAGAAGTTGATAAACCAGTAAGAGATGGCGTAAGAGATGGCGTTCAATATTTAATAGATGTGAATGCTAGAAAAAATATTACAGATAAAAATGTTGAAACTGGAAGTGTTACAACTGGGCAAGGAAATATTAAAATAATACCTAAAGAAGATGTAGTAGGAATTAAAAGAAAATCTAGAAAATCTAGATCATATCACGAATATGAAGAGGCATTGAAACCGCATATTCAAGAATTGTTAGATAAGATTAAGAATACTGGCGCTATAGTAGTAAGAATTTCTGATATGGTAGAAGAGTTGGGAGAACAATTTAGCAATAAATCAACTACGAGTATATATATAGGAGTGAGACATGCTTTATTTAATCATGGAATAAAAGTTGAACAATGCACTCTTAAAGAGATTGATCCTGTCACTCAACATGGTAAGAAAGGTTTGAAAATGAGAATGTTTGGAGAAAATGATTCTGTGCCAAGTAGCATTAGAAGATTACAATAAAGATTGATATAATAATATATTTGATAAATATATATAAAGGAAATATATATAATGGAAGAAATTAGGAAAAGTGATTAAGAAATGAATAATATAGTTGTTATATGTCCAAAATGTTCAGATGAAATAAAGGTGAAGACCCAACAAAATATCAATGAAAAAATATCGAAATTATTAAAAGATAAAATTGAAAAAATATGGTTTAAAGTTAAATTGACATCTGGAGAAATGAATGAACATGTCTGGGTACGAGTTATTGATGTCAACATAAAAGATGAAACATTCTATGGGATTATTGATAATGATATATGCATTGTTGGTGATAAATATGCATGCGGAGATGGGATTGTAATGAGTTTCTGCGAAATTGAACAGATAATATAAAATAAAAAATAAAGAATGAGATAAATCGATAAATCTGAGTTGGTATTATGTCATGTGATAATAATAAAATTGATTGGGACTCTCTTGATATATGTTGGGAAGAGGAATATAAAGAAGATTATGGGCATCTTTTTAGTGATCATAATAGAGAGTCTTGAAGGCTATGGGAAAAATGTAAGAATGACAAAAGATAAGGGTGTACAAATGAAAAAGAAAGAGACTATATCTGTAGACATGACAGAAATAATTGATACTATAAAAGATGATATCAGAAAGAAATATGATATGGATGAGAATGTCCAACTACATTATACGAGTAAAACGTCTTTTCTGACATTTACGGTGGTAAGAGATAATAAATCATTTTGTGATTGTGACGATTGTACCAATATTGAAAGAGATAAGGTAATATAATCGACTAACAGAAAAACATCTAGGAGAAAAACATCTAGGAGAAAAAATGTCATACTCAGAAATAACCCAGAAAGAATTTGAAGATGTGCTGACTCAAAGGGGATATAAATTCCAGATGGTTAAAGACTCATATGCGAAGGAAAATGTCTATTTAATAGAGTCCAACGGGAATTTTATAAAGATTTTCAGTAGTATCGAAAACGGAGTTAGCAGAAAAGTGGGTGCTGATGCTATAAGAGTTGTGGCATGGGATCCAGTTAGTAATTTGCCAGTAATGAGTAGTGAGGCAAGGGTGTATAGAACAGATGGATGGAGAGAAAATCTGGTGACTAGAATTGAAGGGGTAAATGCAAAGATGTCTGGTGCTGAGAAATGCAAGATTTGTGGAGGGATTCTTGTTGAAAGGATGAATAGTAGGACAAAAGAGACATTTATGGGGTGTCTGAATTGGAAAGGGCATCAACAGAAAAAGGATATTAAGGAGATTAAGGAAGAAATCAACGTGTATAATGATTCTGATAATAAGAATATGGAAATTGTCCATAAGCCTATAGAGAAAACAGGAAATGAATCTCCTGTTACATCTTCTAATGTGTCAAAAATTGACGATTCTAAAGATAGAAAAAATGCTGGTAGTAATATTGGGAGTAATATTGGCATCAATAATATTGTGAGTTCATTTCATGATAAGATGGTCAGTTTGTCGCAAAGGCTCAATATAAGGCTTCAGGAAGTTACTGGAAATGAACCATTATTAGAAACTAAATTATTTCAGTGGGGAAATTTTCCAATGGAAAAATTCAATCCAATACAGAGTAAGTTAGTAGAATTTGTTTCTGGAGATAATAATATTGTTGTAGAAGCAAAGACTTCAACTGGAAAAACTGTAATGGGAGAAATGTTTATGTGGAAGGTTTTAGGAGAGGGGAGAAAGGTGATATATACGTCACCATTGAAAGCCTTAACTCGAGAGAAGTGGGATTCATGGTCAAGAAAATTTGGAGATAAGGGTTTCAAAATAGCAATTGTAACTGGTGATTATAGACTTACCGATAAAAGAATAAAAGAACTCAATGAGGCTAACATTATTCTTTGTACTTCTGAGATGTTGGATCATAGAACAAGAAATATGACATCAGAGAAAAGTGATTGGTTAGCAAAGGCGGGATTGTTGATATTGGATGAAGTTCAGATGATCGGCATGCAAGATAGGGGAGATAAATTAGAAGCTGGTTTGATGAGATTTACGATCATAAATCCAACCTGTAGATTGATTCTCCTGTCTGGAACAATGCCGAATAGCGGTGAAATATCTGGTTGGATAAGAGATTTAAATGGCAAAGATACGATATTGGTAAAAAGTGGATGGAGACCAATAAAACTAAATATGAAATACGAAGAATATAATGATGAAGGAAGTTATTACGATGCTAAAAATAATATGTTTGGAAAGGTTATTGCTGAAGTTAAGAGACATGACAAAGATAAGATTCTGATATTTGTTCATAGTAAAACAGATGGCCGGAGAATAATGGGTATTTTGGAAGAAAGCGGTTATACTGTTGAATTTCATAATGCTGATTTGGAAGCAGATGAAAGGGTAAATATTGAAGAATCTTTCAAGAATAAAACTGGAGGAGTGAGAATAATTATTGCTACATCAACTCTTGCATATGGATTGAATTTGCCTGCAAGAGTGGTTATAATTGCTGGTATGCATAGAGGGCTTGAAGAGGTATCAGAATTGGATATAATTCAGATGTGTGGAAGATCTGGGAGGATGGGAATAGATTCTGAAGGAGATGCCATTATGGTGTTTCCTAGTAAAAAATTGGATGAATTTAGAAGAAGAATAGAGAATCCAGGAGATATACTATCACAGATAAATGACCCTATAATCGCAGCCTTTCATGTAATTGGAGAGATAGGTTGTAAGTCCATAAAGACGAGAGAAGATGTCCAAAAATGGTATTCAAGAACATTAGCTGTAAGGCAAGGAGAAAAGATAGATAAAGAATATGTTGACAAACTTGTCGATTATTTACTTAAGAATAATGCTATCAGAGATGTGAATGGACAACTGGTTGAGACTGAATTGGGAAGAGCATCAGTATTTTTCTATTTGAGACCTGATTTATTGAAGGATTTAATGGTAAATTGGAGTAAAATTTTTGAGATTGGTGTTGAAGAGAACGATTTTATTGTATCCATTGGAATGAGTAGGCTAAGAATTTATCAATCCGTTATTGTGAGCAAGGCTGATAGAGAAGAAATTGAAAAATATTATCAGGCAAGTAAAGCTATGTCAGGAACACTTGGAGAGATTAGCGAGGGTCAAGCCAAGGTAGGAATGGCATATCATAATATGCTTAAAGGGTTGGGAGGAGTTAAGATTATAGATGGAAAGAAAGTTGCCAACCCATTGGGAGGTGTGCAGAGAGGTTTGACACAAGATATAGAAAGGGTGATGCAAGCCCTGGCATATCTGGATGCGAAATATGCGAGGTGGCTTAAGGGTGCGTTCTGGAATGGGATGACAATAAGATTTAGGTATGGCGTAGGACCTGAACTTGTTTCATTGTGTAGATTGGAAGGGATAGGAGGAACGTATGCCAGAAAATTATATAATGAGGGAATAAGACAACCTGTAGATTTGATAACTAAGAAGAAGGAGAGTATAATGGCATTGGGTGCGAAGTACGATGGGATAATTGAAAAAAATAAAGAAATGTTTAAAATGCTTGGATATGAAATAAAAAAGGAGACTGTGTGATTCATATTGGTAGGAATATAAGCTGTTTAGAATAATAGACAGAAAACCAAATGGAGCCAAATTGCTGAAATAATTATTTTTAAAGAGGAATGAAATATGGCTAAGAAACAAGAAAAAAAAGAAGAAGAACGGAAAATTGTATTTGTGGACGTAAATGACATCATGGAATTGGCCAAAAAAATTCTTATGGAAAAATTTGGTGGCATAGGATATGCTGAGATTGAATATGCAGACAAAATTGATAAATTAAAGTTTACCATTCCAAAAAAAGATAGGAAAGGACTCTGCAACGAGACTGAATTCTTTGAATCAGAAAAAATAGGTAAAGATGGAGGATGTGGAGAAACAGGAGGTTCCTGTATTTGCATTAAGAAAAAGGGTCATAAAGGAGAGCATGAGTGTGCATGTGGCTCCGATTGGTAAGCTTGAAAAATTTTAAAGAGTCGTAGACACAGTAACCAATTTTGAATGGAAAATATAAAGGAAGTGTGAAAATGGAAAAAACGAAGATAAGACTTAATTTGATCGATATTTGTGATGATCAATCATACTATATAATAGATAGTGATACAAAGAGTAGGACATATGTCCTTTGTCCCAATTGTGGATTTATCCCAATATCGAATATAGATGATAATACGAATCTTGATTTACATTGTAAATGTGGATCTTTTGCGGTATACGAGACATTTACAATAGAAGAAATCATGGAGATGATTGAATAATTAAGAAGAAAGAAGATTATGTCACATAAAAATAAAGATATTGAAAATATATTTATTAAAGCTAAAGATGGATTTGAGAAGAGAATGAGACTTAAGTCAGTGAGATATAGAAAGTCATGCGGCAATTTTATGGAATTTGAAGATTTCAAAAAATTTATGATATATAAATTTAAACTTATTGGTATAGAATTTAAAGATAATAAATTATTATCAATATAATCTAGATAAAATTATGTTAATAGTGGAAAAAAATGACCATTAAAACGAGTGATATATTTAGATGTAGTAGAGTAAAATTCGCGTCTCTATTATTGGTATCAATAGTATTAACGGTGATTATTGTAGATATTTCAAATGTCACGAGTAAAAAAAATGAAAATATCGTGACCACCGTTCAATATCCAGATGTGACCACTACCGTTTCTTATCCAGATGTGACTACTACTGTTTCTTATCCAAATGTGACATATATTCCATACCAAGGTGTTGTAGAGACTAATATTCCTTCAGATGGTGATGGAGATGTTCCAGAGTTTCATGTAACATTATGGAAATATTATGCTGATTGCGAAAAAAATGACTTTATAGGGTCTTGTCAACCACAGAAATACATAATGCCGAATAACGAGGTCATACAATTTGTAGCATCTATAATGACCATAAGTGAGCAAGGTAGGTTAGTATGGAAAAAGTGTCCATTTAGTAGATGTGGAATATTCGGAAACTATTATGTTTCTGATGAAGAATTATTTAATCATCCTCCAAAAGGAGATTATTGGATAAATCCTGATTTTTATTTCTTGAATAATATGGAAGGAGATTGCGAAGATAGTGCATTCGCTGTTGCATCGGTTTTAGAGGCTAAGGGAATAAGAACAAAGATAGTTGGTGGTTATACAGACAATGGTCGTATTAGAGATTGGATAGTTGAATATAAGATTAATGGGACATATTATAGATATTATGGTGGCATTTTTTATGATTATGGAGAGGTTGGATTTAAGAAAAGAGATTTCTATGTTGATTTTTTTCCCATAATAATGTTTGATAAGGATTCATATTATCAAGATTATAAATATAACTGGTGAGACTTTTGATAAATTGAATGATATGAGGAATTAATGAGGAATTATATATGGCAGACCCATTGAGACACCATTGTAAACTAGACATGGCAGAAGAGATTTTGGACTTTATTGCAAATAATCCTGATGCAAAAGTTGTCAGAGAGACTATAAAAAATTGTCTTGAATTGAATGACATAGATCTAGAAGTGGCACACGAAGTAGTTAGTGAATTCAATAATCTAATAAGAGATCAGGAATTTTGACGTATCTCTTGATTGGAAGCTGAGAACTGTATTTAAATCTGTGTAAGACAAGAAAATAAGGATTCTATTATTTGTAATAGGATAAAGGAAGATGCAATAGAGATAATTTAAAAAATGATTATAGATGATAAAATTATGGTAAATTATGATGGTTACAAGATAAAACCATATAGGAGAATTTTCAGGATTTGTCCACAAATGTATAAAGGTTGGATAAACAAGGTGCCTAACAATTTGGTGGATAAAATTCCAGATTCTCCAAAAAGAAAGAAATGTCTAGAAGAAGAGAAAGTGAAAGCTTTACTCAAGGGACATGTTACAATTGATGAAAAAATTGATGGAGGTGTTCTTGGATTGGCTTGGGGAGGATTTCCTCTTGTTGTAGGTAAACATAGTATGGTAAATTACGATAAAAGTTCTAAGAAATTTTATGGATTGAGACAATGGATTTATGATAATTATGAGAAAATTGCCGAAATTCCATTGGGATGGGTTGTTTATGGCGAATGGATGAGAGCACAACACAATATACCATATGTTGACCTTTATGATTATTTTATAGGTTTTGATATATGGGATGCAGACAAGGGTAAGTTTCTTAACTTTATAGATAGATCTATATTTTTAGATTCTCTCGGATTTGCAGAGGTTCCTGTTATCTACAGTGAATAGATCTCGGAGTTGAGGACATTATTTGTATTACCGAAGGTATTGGAGGAGTGGGCAAATCAATTTTTAATTGTGATGAGATAATTGAGGGTATCATAATTAGAAATGATAATGGGCACATTGGAAAATATGTTAGAAGAGAATTTATGGAATCGATTGAAGAAAATTGGTTCAAAGAACCTTTAGTCGAGAACAAGTTGATAAATTGGAAATTGAGAAAGGAATAAAAGGATAAGAACATGAAAATAACGTCATTCTCTATAATATTATTCTCTATATTATTATATACAGCAACAATGGTGATGACAATATTCTGGATAATCCCGACTTTAAAATATAGATTCAAATTGGAAGTAGAATTACTTACAATTATATCCCTTCTGGCAACATTAATATATTCAATATTTACAATAATGCTGATGTCATATCTAGCTCGAAAATTTGATGTATAGCTATTGATTGGAGTTAAAAAGATATTTTGGGAGTATATAATGGCAATACCTTTGGTCAGAAAAGAAGATGTCATCCCTCCTAAAAGTAAAGATAAGACAATAGAATATTCGAGAAATAAAATAGGAATACAAGGCGTTAAGAAAAGGACAGAAAGACCTATTAGAATAATTAGAATAAGATATTACGAAAAAATATCTTTACCGTTTATGCAAGATGGTAAATTGGAACATAAAGATGCATTTGCTGTCAATAGAGGTCTCGAAGATCTTTTGAAGGCATTGGGCTATAATACGAATATACAAGGGACGACAACTTCTCATGATTGTATTCTCGTTGAAAAGGGTAATAGAATGGGAATTGGAGATAAATTCCTATTTATTGAGATAGGAGCAAATGATTTTTATATATTAAAGAAACAGATGGAAAATCATACAACAATTTGTGCTTACAACCAAGGAGAGTTTATGATTTTGGATGGAAAGAGATCTTGGCTATCTGAGACATTTGACATACCTAAGATATTGAAGGAAGAAAATAATGCAATAAAAAAGATTTCTGATAAAAATAAAATTGTCATCTTAGAAAGATTAAGATATGAAATAAAGGATGAACTCAGACGCTATCATTTGTACGATAATGAAGAAATTGATAAAATGACAGAAAAAGAACTCATAAATTTGAAAAGGTTGATAAATAGAAAAGTGGATATAGAAGATAGAAATAGAAAATTCTATAAAGATTTATTAAAATAATTAGAAGAGTGATTATAATGGAATTTAATCTAATGTTCGAACCTATAGATAAAAAAGACTCAGATGCATATATAATAGAAGAAACGCCTAATGGTTATAATATAAAATATATAGCTATTGATAATGATCCTGAGTCTCCTAGAGATTGTGATAATCTTGGTACGATGGTTTGTTTCCATAAAAGGTATATTTTAGGAGACGAAGATCATGGTTATAGGAGAGAAAATTTTAATTCTTGGAAAGAATTAAAGAAAATAATAGAGGAGAAGGAAGACGTAGCAGTAATACTTCCACTTTATCTTTATGACCATTCCGGAATTACTATGAGAACTTATCCATTTGAAGATAGATGGGATAGTGGACAGGTAGGATTTATATTTGTATCGAAAGATAAAGTCAGAAAAGAATTTTCTGTTACTGAAATTAATGATGAAATCCTCGATAAAGTAAAAAAACTTCTGGAAAGTGATGTAGAAATTTATAATGATTTTTTGACTGGTAATGTATATAGATTGGTTAAAGAGACATTTGACAAGGATAAAAATCAGATATATTATGATATTATAGGCGGATACTATGGCCTCCAATATGCAAAAGAAGAACTAATTAATTTTTAATTTGATTGGATTGAATAAAGAAAATATGTAAAATTTAAATAGAATATTATTAGAAAAGAGGTCAAATAAAATGGAGGGTATAAGACTTATAGATGCATCAGAAGTGCATGTTAAGAAGAAAACATCAAAAATTGAGATTAAGAAAATTCCAAAAATTCCTATAAATATTATTGATGATAAGAATATTACTGAAAGCGTGGGTATAAGAGAAAGCGACAAGGGTAGCGAGGTTGATGATAAGAATATTCTTAAAAAAGAATCTGATCAAAATAATAAATCGGTTCAAGATAATGTAGGTATGGAGATAAGAGCGATTAAACTTAAGCAAGAAATATATTACGGGCCAAAGAATGTTAATAAAAATAAGTTCATGAGATTGTACAAAAAGTTAGGTTTGACATGGTTAGAAGATATTTCTATTGGTGGAATGATTGTCAGTGGTTGGGTCAATAAAGATAGGTCACAATATATTATAAAATTATTAGAAGAAGGAGATTATAAAAGATTTAAGTTCTATGGATGTGATGCAATATATGACTATTTTATGAGTTTGGGTGCAGTTACTTTTGACTATACGAAGGAGACTCAAATAAGTCCTTCTTATCAGACTAAAACTATTGTTGATATAGATAAAACTATTGACAAATATGAATTCATAGGTGCAGATTTGTGGTCTGGATATATGACTAGGAAATTACTTAAGAATATGCCTGACAATTGGGGAGTAATATGGAAATAAAATAATTTTAAAATAAGAGATGAAAAATGGTAAAAAATGAAATTTAAAAAAGAATTTAAAAAGAATTTAAAAAGATTAAAAAAGAATTTAAAAAGATTAAAAAAGAATTTAAAAAGATTAAAAAAGAATTTAAAAAAAGGAGATGAAAAAATGGGAAAAAATGAAAGAACCGTACATTGTCCAAGATGTGGAAATATAATTAGGAGAACCAGTCCAGATATTGAGCCTTATAAGCGTTTGGGATTTGTAGTTTATGATGCTCGCTGTGACAAATGTGACGCCTCAATTTGCATAGAAGATAAATCAAGTTATGAGCAAGAAGGAAAGATTGTTATTATCTATACATGATAATTTATAAAAAAATGGAGATGAAAAAATGGTAAAATATGCAAGAATTGTTTTTGAAACAACAATTGAAGATAATGCAAGTGAGCAAGATATACTTGATGTTATGGAATCTCAATTGACCGAATTTATGAGTAAATTATGGGGAATAGACGATATAGAAATTCACGACAGACCTTATATAGCTGATGAGTGTAATTCTGATATCATCGATGATAAGAAAGATAGCGGGGAATAATCATGGGCATGTATGATGCTGCTGAAAAATTGAGAGTAGAATATAAAGAACTGTTCAAAGATGGATTATCATTTGAGCAGATATGGTGGATTGTGAAAATGATGAAAGCTGCAAGATTATATTGCAGAAGTAATGTTGCATTTAACAATTTTATGAATGATGCTTTCAAAGAAGTTGCTCAATTTAGACAAGTTGAAAGAGAAGCTGGAGGAAAGAAATATATGGGGCTGGCTGTAAGGATGTTAAAACCTGACGGAACAATTGCAGAAGAAATAGTGGCTAGTACAGAAGATTGAATAATGGTCTTGATTTCCCAATGTATAATTGGACGAAAACTAATCATGAAATTTGAAAAAATTAGAGCTTGGCATATTATAGTTTTTGGGATAAAGATAAAAGAGGGTATATATTATGGGAATAAAAGAAGATTTGGACAAATTGTATGGTGTAACTGATGAAGAAATAGACAAAATAATTTTGGAACAAAAGATACAGGATGAAGAAGAGAAGATTGAAGTTTTTAAAGAATTAAGAAAATATGATTCATTTGAAGGTTATGTCAAATGTCATGAAAAAGATTTTGACATGGTTGAAATAACTGACGATTTTAAAATGATTATTATAACAAATGCGGTATATCCAGATATTAATATCGAAGAATTAAAGAAGATGGGTTTAATTGCCGATCATTATGGTATAATAATATATATAGAACCGACAATAGACAAAAAAATTGCTAATATTTAAGACAGATAAGAATGAAAATTATCAATTTTGCGAAAATTATTATTATGATTTTAATTGTCACATTGGTAGCAATAATAATTATTATGGCGAATATTTTTTACTGGTAAAAGAATATAACCATCGGTCCATGAAGCCCATACAACAATTGTGAAATATTCAAATGTTAAATCTGAAATAGATAAGAAAAATGTAATCTGAAATAGATAAGAAAAAATAAGAATCTTAAAATATTTAAGAAATATTTAGATTAAAAAAGGAATGAATAAATATGGACAGAAAAGAAAAAATAGATGCAATTTTAGAATTTCTTGATGAGAATAATATCAACATTATAGATACAACATGTATTGGTTCAGTTACTGTTGATGCAGAACAATCTCTTGACAAAGTAGATGACAAAAATGATTATAACGAACTTCTTGAGAAAGGACTTTCAGAATATGAGATAGAAAATTTCAAGAAGTTTTTAGAAAAGAATACTCTTATGATGATAAGACTCGATGAAATTTCAGGAGTATCATTTGAAAATTCTGATTATTATATTGAAGGTTTATATGATACAGACTTATGGAGTGAGGAATCAGTAGAATTAACAGTAGAAGAGGCTCAACTAATAGCATTTGAAGCATTGAGATCTTTGGTTACACAAAATGGATGGGAAGATATTAAAGATATGGTTGGAAGGCAATTAGATGTAACAGATGAAGTGCTTGATCAAGCGGTTCATTTATTATTTTCAGACAAGAATAAAAAAGAAATAATTCCAGATAAAAGAAAAAAATAATAGGAGATTTATAAAAAGGATGTCTATGCAAGAATATTTCTTTGATATTGTAGTAATTTTGGTCTTGATTGAAATATTGGATTTTACAAGTGCATTGTGTAGAGTTGAGATGTACGAGAAATTAATATATCTTGTTAATGACAAAAGAAATGAGATACCAATCGATTTATATTCGAGCGTTTGCTTTTATTTAATTCCAGATGATAAACTAATAAAGTTGACAAAAAAATTTCCTCTGACCTATTTATTCGACAGAAAAATAAAGAGCTTATTAAAAAATAAAACTTATGATGAAGAATATATCCTTGAAAGATTGGACAGAATTAAAAATATTAGATGGGAAGACATTAAAGATAAGAAAATATGCGATTATAAAAGAAAATTTGAAGTGAATAAATGAAGACAATGGAGAGATAATGACAATGATAATATTCGTAATACATAAAGAAGACTTAGAAAAATTAAAATTGGGAGATATGTCGAACGAATCTTCTGATAAAATTTATTCCATTTTGGATAGCCATGTTGACCATTTTATATATATGAATAGAAATGTAAATATAGGATTAGTCAATTTTGTATCATTGTCCAATAATAAAAATCTAATAAACGATCCTATATTATTTATCAAAATAATAAATAGAAAAATGTTCTTTTTTTCGAAAGCAAACATGACGATTATTGCAGATACTCTTGAACAGAATAAAATATCTGCGTGTAGCGTTGACGAAACGTTTGACATGTATTCACTAATATATGAAATAATTGATGATGTTCCAGAAGATTATGATGATTTCTCTATTTTATTGTTTGAAAATCCTATAAAGGTCACAACTGATAGGAAAAATCATATACATGAAATAATTAATATAAATTCTTCTACCGATATTAAAATTAACAATGATGTATAAGATTATAGATTAGAAAAAAATGGATAAGGAGAAATATGCTGGGAGATAAAACAAGAAAAATATATGATATACACATGAATTTATTATTAATGATTTGGAGAGATAAAATATGTTAAGAACATGGACCAAAAGATTAGGACAGAAGCACTATGTCAGAGATGGTATGTGTGAAACACTATGTGGTATGCCGATGCTAGGTAATAATTATGCAGATATTATACCAGAAAGTGAACAGAAAGAATGCGAAAAATGTGTTAAATTTCTTGAAGACAATAAAGACAGATAAATTATCATGGTATCAAATATAAAATGCCATATATTGTAACCCATAAAGCCAAGTTGGTTATAACATGTGAACTATAGACCAAGTGAAATCTAAAGGAATAATGTGAGCCTATTTTAATATAACAATGTTCGACCCATATAATCCATGAAACCTAATGAGAATTTGTGAACCACATTATTAATGAAATCCAATGATGGAATGTGAATTTTAAAATGAGAGAAAGTGAAAATATGAATAAACAAGAAGAATATAATGATACTAGTAGAATAGTTGATATATTAAAAGAATCAAAAAATGATGCTATGGATAAAGATTCTATATCAGCAGTTATGGTTCTTGAGCACGAAATAGATATCAACAAAGCTTTAATCAGATTAATAAAGAACGGAGAAATAAAAGCAAAATGTAAAGGAGATAAGGAAGGAACGTTGAAAACAGAAGATTTCGGTTTTTATCTAGTAAAAAAAAGTTAAAAAGTTGAATGTTAAAAAGTTGAATATAATGTATCGTTGATTAATATTTGATACAGGATATCAACAACCAAGTTCTGTTTTAGAAAGATGAAATCCAATAAATTGTGAACATATAAAAAGAACAAAAATTGATTTGAGGCCAACATCATTATGAAATCCAGAGGAATTGTGCTTATTCCATAATATGAAATCCAGAATATGTATATGAACTATCATGGAAATGTGAGTCTTCTATAATATGAAATCAAGACATAGGTATATATGAACGTATCATGACTTGAAGCCCAATGACGGTATGTGAATCATGTTTCCAATGAATCTCAAAGAAACTTTAAAAACGTTCTTGAAGTAATATAGGGCGTGGAAAGATTGAAAAAATTGGCTGTATATAGACCGATGTTCATACCTTATCGGCAAGCGTCTTTGTATATCGGGGCATTTCTATTTAGAAAAGCTTTTATACTTATGCGTCATAGTGAGAAGCGTGCTTATAGTCACTATTTTAACGATATAAGTTTAGAATAATGTTGGCTATATTAAAAAAAAAGGATAGGAGATGTAGAAAAATGAGACAGTACTAATCTTTTGATGATAGTCTGATATAAAGTGATGTGGTCTAAATTAAAAATAATGATAAAATGAGGATAATATGGTAGCACCAATTATAGACCCTTCTGAAGTAATAATTCGTGAAGAAACAAAAGGTCGCAAATATGGAAAATATGCACAGGCCATTGGATCTGAAGTACAATGGATAAAAGATGCTATTATAAAAAGCAATGATGGAAAAATAAGAATTAAGATAAGAGAACTTGCAAAGTCGATGGGTCCAGAATTTGAAAAAAAGCAAAATAAAGCGATATATTGGGGGACTAGATTTGTGTTATTCCACGAAGGAATAGTTGTCGGCCCAGGAAAAAATAAAAATAATGAGGAATTATTAGTTATGAGGATGGCAACATCGGAAGACATATTACCTAAATCTTTGGCAAAATTTTTAGAACCGCCAGAAGATCAAATGCCAGAGCCAGGAATAGAGGAATCATGACATAAGAATTTTGATAATGATAAATGATTTACAATAGTAAAGCAGAAATACCGAGCGTTATGTTGTATCCTGGATGGATTAAATGGAAGTTGATGCGGGACTTTTGCCTGTATCTGTGTAAAAATACCTTATATCTAGTTACAGAGCGGCATTAGAATAATCAACTTGACGAGTGTTATTATTAAAAAGGTTTCGATACAAATTGCACAAAAGTCGGAATCATCTGCAATTCAGCTCGTCCGTCGGTACTGCAGATTTACTTTTGTAACTGATTCAAATGATCAATAAAAGACCGAGAGACGCGAGGCCTAGGTACAGATGTCCAGAATGTAATTCGTCTAATATTTATAAAAGATCTTTGGCCTCAAAATGGACCAAGAATTCTAGAAAAAAGAATAAATATGTAAATATTAGTGAATATGATGATTCATTCAAAAAATACAGATGTATAGTATGTAAAAATCAATTTGATAAAGCTATGGTTGAATAAGAGATATGGCTGATATATGGGCTGATATATGGTTGAATAAGAGCTAAGCTATGGCTGATATATGGTTGAATAAAAGCTATGGTTGAATAAAGCTATGGCTGATATGGTTGAATAAAAGCTATGGTTGAATTGATGTAGGTCGACAAAAAATGAAAAAAGACAAAAAACAGCGGAAATATAGACCAATGTCTGATCAAGAAGTCAGACAATTAGCAGAGGACATGTTCAAAGGATTGATTTTTACTGATAGGAATGTGCAGATAAAAGAAGATATTCCAAAAGTATTTGTACCATTAATGCTCATGGGTAAAGAATTTATCAATGAATTACAAGAAATTCCAGTAGGAATGATATATGAATATATGGATAAAGCTGGACCAAGGTCTATTAATGGGATGCCAATATTTATGTCATTCAAATTTATTGATGTAAAAGATCAAAAGAAGGTTATCGAGATATATAATAAAATTAGAGAGGTAGTTGCAAATGTTTGATAAAAGATAATGATAATGTTATAAGAGGTTTACATAAAGGAAATCATAAAGGAAATAAAAATGACTCGCATTAGAGAACTCCCAGATTGCAATTATAGATTTGGTAGAACAAATTTTATAGAATCTGAAGATGGAAAGAAAAAGACTGCTAAATTTGTTCTTTGTTGTGGATATAGAGAAGTGGAACCAGAAGAATGTATAATGTGCACGGGATACACTAATAATGTGAAATTTGAATTTGAAGTAATATCATTTATGAAGTTTAGCAAAGATTTAAGATTTAAATCAAAGAAATGGGGAAATATTTAGATTTAATCAATATTTATATTAAATAAGAAGGAGATAAAATGTCATTAAATACAGATGGCGATAATGGTGATAATGGCGACATTAGGAAAAAGATTATAGAATTTATAAAGAATGAAGGATATCAATATACTGAGGGAGATCAAGAATTTGATGACGAGACTAATGATTTATTTGGCAAAGATGGTACTTTAATTGAGATATCCATAACTATTGGAATAGATAATGAAGTTATGAAGCAAATAATGGAAGTTGGTCATTCTTAGTTTTTTGATTATTTTTTGCGATTGTTTAGCGATTGTTTTTTAAGATATTTAGATAGAAAATTTAGATAGAAAGATATTTAATGGTCAGGAGAGTATAGAGGAATATATAAAGAGGGAACATGATAAAAGAAATAAATATAAAAGTAGGAAAGATTTATTCTATAAAGTATATAATCGAAGAAATGAAAAAATACCCTGACATAAAACTTGGTCATATATTTGCATTAAACAAACATTTATATCATCTGGGGATAGAAAAATTAGAAGAATTGCAGAAAGTAATTAAAAAAGCAGAGAAAGATAATATGGCAGTATATGACCTATATGGTAGGAGACGAATCGAACCTTCTGATATAACAATTCTAGGTATAATAGATCCATATTCAAAATATGAAAAGTATGGCAAGTTTTATGAGGCATTCTATAAACAAATAGAGATTGCCATAGATGCTAGTGATTCTGGAGTAGTAATGGCTCCATCTGGAGATATATTAAGTGAGGCAAGAAAGGAAGGATTTGAAATAGAAAAAAGTGATGACTTATTTAATGGAATCTTTATTTATTTTTCTAGGAGAGGGATAGAAAGTAGGCATGTATTAAAGGGAAAAGAGGGAGAAAGAGAAGAGTATGTAATTTTTGGGAGAGAAGGAACTATCACAAGAGAAGAAAAAGTACAGAAAAAAGTTGGGGATGAAGAAAAAGGAAAATTAATTAGCTTGACTGAGCATGAAGCTCAGATTCTTAAAGAAAAGACTAAAGAATTTGAACCTTTCTATATTGATCTTGTAAAAAATGTAGTAGAATTTATTGAGAAGAGTAAAGAAAGAAATGCCGCTGTAGAAATAGTTAATATAGTAGAAGAAGCCAAGAAAACTATTCATAATATCGAAGGCAAGAAAGAAATATTTTTGAGAGGATTAATACAATCTTTTCGTGAAATGGGGATTAGCACAGAAATTAGGAAGGCCGACAATTATATGATATTCAGAATTATATAGTCAAATAAATTATTAACATTGATAACAATTATTAACATAAGATATTAATTTCATATAATATTAATATGATTCCATTAATTTTGAATAAAGATATATATTGTCCAATTTCTACTAAAGAGATAGTTCGAACTGAACAGATTTGGATAGAATCAATAGATATTCTTAATGAATTATGTCATATATCTAAGAACTTATGGAATGAGTCCAATTATGTGGTAAGACAATTATTTACACAGAAAGATAAAGATGGAAATAATTGTGGATCATATATGAAATATTCAGATTTAGATTATTTGATTAAGAATAAATCTGAAAATTATAAAAAATTGAATGGAGCAACATCTCAACAAATATTAAAAATTCTAGATAGAAGTTGGAAATCATTCTTTGAAGGTATTAAAGATTGGAAGTCAAATCCTTCTAAATATCTAGGGAGACCTAAATTACCTGGATATAAGAAGAAAGATGGAGAGTTTCTATTAGTATTTACAAATCAACAGGTTAAGATTAAAGATGGTTATTTAAGATTTCCAAAGAAATTGAAAAAATTAAATAGAGACATAAAGATAGGAATAGAAGGAATAAAGACTAGATTAGACGATGAAACAAATCTAAGAGAAGTCAGAATAATTCCTAAAGGAAACTTAGAAGAAAATATAAAGAAAAATAAAGTAGGATATACAATAGAAATAGTTTATAATATAGAAGAACAACAGTTAGACTTAAACAAAGATAGAGTTATAGGAATAGATTTTGGGTTGAGAAACATTGTAACCATATCAAATAATATTGGTGAACAACCTATATGTATTAAGGGCGGTGTTTTGAAATCAATCAACCAATTCTATAATAAAAAGAGATCTAAGATTCAATCTGCATATAATAGACAACCTATAATGTGTCTATTAAAGGACAAGAAAATAGTATGTAGAAAGACAGGACATGCTATCCAGATATTAACTGATAATAGAAATAGAAAGATTAAAGATGTGATGCACAAATATTCAAGATATATCATTGATTATTGTTTAAGATGGAATATTGGTACAATTGTTATGGGTCATAATCCTGGACAAAAGCAAGAGATTGGTTTAGGCAAGATAACAAATCAGAATTTTGTAAATATACCTGAATATTTATTAAGAAAGATGATATCTTATAAAGGAGAAGAAATTGGTATCCAGGTTTTAAATCAAGAAGAGAGTCATACATCGTGTTGTTCTTTCTTAGATGACGAACCAGTAGGTCATAGTGGAAGATATATGGGAAAGAGAATATATAATGCGACCTGTCATGGAGGATTATTCAGATCTTCATTTTCTCCATTATGCAAAGGTAAGATAATCAATGCTGATGTTCAGGGAGCATATAATATTATAAAGAAAGCAATCCCGAAAGCTTTTATGAATCTAACAGTAATAAGAACAGACGGGATAGAGGGTGTAGGGCTACATCCAATAAGAATTAATCCTTTGATATATTAATATCATAATAGATTAATATCTTTTGAATAGGATTGTTCAATGTTAATAGTTTTAATAGCCTAATTAGATATTAATGATTCATATAAATATTTTAGAGGTGATTATATGGTATCTGCAGTTGTTTATAAAAGATATGAAGAAAGGAAAAAGAGACCTGTAGTAGAAGAAGGAGATGATAAAAGAGAAAGAGATATACATGTAATATTGGACGAAATCGCCAAAATGAATGGTTATAAAGAAAAATTAGTAGGTAAAAGGAAAGTACGTCCTATTGTACAATATGTGGATCACATTCTTGAGAAAAAATATGGATTTAAATTAATTAAAAGGGGAGAAAAATATTATGATAGGAAGACAAAAGAATATAAGATAGCAGAAAAAAGTATAAGTCCTATTGAACAATATATAGATTTGCTTAATGAGCTAAAGATAAAAGGATATAGATCTGCTTATGAGTATAACGAATGGATAGCTAGACAAGAAGGTTTCAAATCACTTAGAGATAAAGAAGAATTAGAGGCTAGTGAATTAGGATTAACTATTGAAGAATTTCACACATTCCAAGCAGAAGAAAGGGGGTTTGATTCTTATGATGAATATCAAAAATATCTCGATAGCATATATGCGATTAGGGGAACGTATACAAAATTAATTCCTGGAAAAGATTTCGATGCTGTTTTTAAATTGATCAAAGATAAATGGACTAAAGAGCATGAAAAATTTATTTCTTTCTGTACAGAGTTCTGGAATGATTCTCTAGGACCATATTTCGATAAAACAAAGAAAGAGGAAGCTGCTGTATTTGTAGAAGATATTACAACAGAATTAGATAAATATCATAGAAGCAAGCCAGGTAGCCTAAATATTTATAATATAGATGATATTGCAATAGGGATGAGTTATTGTTTTGAAGAAAAATATATTGATACAATCTTGTCAAAAAATAAAAAGAGCATAACATTTAGAAAAAAAGAAAAGAGCATAATATTTAGATGACATTTAGAAAAAAAGAAAAGAGCATAATATTTAGATGACATTTAGAAAAAAAGAAAAGAGCATAATATTTAGATGACATTTAGAAAAAAAGAAAAGAGCATAATATTTAGATGACATTTAATTTGAAAATATGAAATCTTTAAAATAAGAGTCTTTGTCGTCTTGATTATCAGTCTAAACACTCCATTAGTAGAATTACAACTTTTGATATCTTCGTATTACTATGGATGGGGCTATTGATAATAAAAGCGTAATATCATATTAAATATGTGTTAAAAGAGTTGTTAAAATGAGAATGATAAATATTTAGTGTCTCTGAATAATATTGGATTCTGTGGAGACAATAAGAATGAGACAATTGGTTAAAAAAGTTAAAAATGGACAAGATGTATCATTCGTATGTTCCCAATGTGGAAAGTTGATTTATGATACATTTGTCCCTGTAGGAAAGAAATGCGAACCTAACTGGGATAAAATCCCAGAAAAATGTTCTTGTGGAGCAAGGCTCACAAATAGACAACCTATTATTGATATTAATGAATCAGATGTTGATGACAATTATATAGATGGAAAAGTTAAATCTGTAGGGGTCAATTATGAAACTAGCTATGAGCAAAACAATAATGAAAATGCAAATGTGGGAATGAATATTCACGAGGATATAGAAATAGTTGATAGAGGGTATATAAAAGATCTTGAAAGCGCAATATCTATTGATTTTTTTGATATGAGATTAAATATTATCAAAAAAGAAAATATCAAAATTCCAGACAATATAGATTATTTGAGAATGGAATGCATAAAGAGGAATATTTCTCATGTCGAATCAAATGCTAAACATTTCTCATGTACAGATGATATATGTGAATACGAAAATATCCAAGAAAGATTAATTGATCTTAGAGAAAGATATGACCAATTATATAAGAAATTAGAAGATAAAAAAAGATTTTAAAAAGAGACGAATGAATTTAGATGGTGCATGATTATAAAGAGGATACATTTTCCGGGTGACACATATAATCAGAATAATGCAGAATTTAAAAATATATTGTCCAAATATAATTTTTTGTGGGCGAAATCTGCTTTTCAGACATATTGTGTTAATGGTAGACAAATAAAGTCTGGGATATATTATACTCACGATCAGATACAAAAGATTCTTTGTATATATGAGGAAATAAAAAGAGAAAGAAAAATACAAAAAGATAATATGCTTCTGGCTGGCGCAACGTTTTTCTATAAGACGACTGGCAGCGGAGGAAATTTTCTTATAGATATAAATTCTTTTTGTATGGCTATTGGATGCTTTGTTGATAATAAAGATGAAGATTATGTGAACAATATTACTCTTAGACTTCATGACCAAGAAGATATCAATATATTTGATGAAATAAAAAGAGAAAGAAAAATACAAAAAGATAAAATAGAATTAGGAAGATTTAAAAACGATGAAAATGTTGGAAATGATGAAAATGTGGGAAAAACTAGAATAAGTTTTTTAGATCTGAAAATAAGATATATTGTTAGAAAACACCTAAAAAGATATATGATTAATAATGTAGAATCTTTAAGAAGAAGAGGAATAAGTACAAAAGTTGCACTCTTTTTCAAGAAAAAAGATATACAAAATAATATTAGGTGGGAAATAGAGAATGGTTTGACAAAGTAGAGGATTTAAATGGAGCTAATTGATGAATCTGAGGTCATTGAAAATGACGTAATTGGATATAGAATTAAAAAAGCTAAGAAAATGTTTAACGACTTAGATAGAGAAGATTTTGTCACTGTCACTATTCATAAACCTCCTGAACCAGATATATTGGCTGATATTTTGAGAGGATTGAAAAAAGAATTTGCAGTAAAAAATATGAATAATGGATGTACAGAATTTGTATTAGCAGAGTTGGGTTATAGAACTTGTTATAAATATCTTGCAAGATCTGGATTTTTAGAAATACAGAAGATAACTAAAAGGATAAAAGATACTATTGGTTCTAAACTTGTTGATGGTTATCCTGAGATGGCAAATTTTGTATTAAGTCAGAGAGACAATACCGCAAGAATTTATTTCCATATATCTCAACAACAACATAGACAATTAAAAGAAATGTCATATGATTTATATATATCAATTGGAGATATTTTATTAATGTGCCTAGTATGTGTATTCAACGATTTAAATGGAAGATTGGAGACATGTAGTAGAATTGATTTAAAATATGAGAAATATTGTTCTGCTGATGGATATTTATCTGTGATAATGAATCATACAAAAGAAATCGTTGAGAAAGCAAGATTATATATTATTAATTCTAGGCCAGTATTAGAGCTAGGTATAAGAGAAAGAGAAGGCGTTATAACTGCTGGTTTGAAGACACCAGATAATTATAAAAAGAAATTAGATATGGAGCAAAGATTGATGGATGACATGGATAAATTCATTGGAAGCATTCATAATGCTTTAGACATTTAGATGGAGCGTAAAAGTTTGCATAACTTATCGGGGCATTTAAACGCATTTAGATTGAAATTCGAGTGCTAGGAAAAGTTGCTACTATGCTCTATAGCTACAGTGAGCAAACGCTACTTTGTCTATTGGGGTGCTCTGATGAGCCTCATTTATCTTATATATAGCATTAGTGGTCTTACTTAGTGGTCTTATATAGTGACCTACGAGAGTGTATTTTAAATACATTTATTTGAAATTATTTGAAATTATAAATAAAAATTACAAAAAAAATTAATGATAAGAAAAAATTACAAAAAAAATTAATGATAAGAAAAAATTCAATAAAAAAAATGAAAAAAGAAAAATGAGAAGTGATATAGAGTTATGACAGAGAAAGTATACGGCAAAGATATAATACTGATATGCGATTGCATAGATTGCAACAATATGGCTGTATGGAAGCAGTCTTTCATGACTAAGAAAGGTTTTATAGTAGTCAATCTATGCGAACCTCATCATTATATATTAAGGACAAAGGTTCCAAATAATTTCTCGTTGGATGAAGACGTTCTAAAATGGTTAATGGTGCAGGGTACGAATCCATATAAAGTTGCTGAATATGGAACATTGCATAGTCTAAAAAATATTCTCATGATGGAACAGTTGAGAAAAGTAGAACTTGAATTTGAGTGAATATATTCGAATGATAGTTTGAAAAAGTCTGGATATTTAGTTCATAATTAGAGGTAGTTTACGTCATCTATGAATGAAGACAGAATGACAGGTTATTATAAAATGACACAAAATGAGAGACTAAAAAGAGGGTATAAAATTGATGAAATTGACAATTGAAGATATAAGACAATTTACAGAGAGACCTAATGTTGAAAAGATTGCAGCAGAGAAATTTCTAATTAACATGAATATAGAAAATGGGATACCTGTTATTATTGAAAATCTTGTAGCTGATGCAAAGTTGAATAATTGGAATAATGAAACTGTTGAGGCTATATTAGATGGAATTTTGACTGCTGGAGGTTTAAAGCGTAATGATTTAATGGCCAAAAATTAGATGACAATAATGATATAGATGGAGAAGGAAAGAAGGTGACTTAAAGTTATGAGTATTGAAACAGATAATTTTTGTACTATATTTGACCTTTCTATTGACCCAGAATATAATATTATACAAGAAAAATTTGAGATAGATGAGAAACCATATGATGGTGTATATCAAGAATTAATGTCTGACATTAAAAATAATAAATTCTTTGGGACGGAACATATCAAAAAGGAGGTTAGAAGGAGATAATTGATATGAACGTACCATTAACGATTTCTACGTATTTTGACAACTCTGGAGCTAGCCAAAAATTGAAGATGTGGACAAACGGGAAAAGAATCATAACAACAGCACCAATAAAACCGTACGCATATTCGAAGACAAGGCCTATGGTGCCTTGTATCATGAATAAAGTTAAAAGAAGATTATTGAGTAATCCATTTAAAGAGGTAGACTTATATAAATGTGAGTTCAATTCTAGCGGAGATGTTGGCAGATATTGTACTAATGACGATATTTATATGGAGAATCATATAAATTTTACAAATAGAGCAATGATTGATAGGCCTGAGTGGGTCAAAAATTTTGCAAATACAGATGATCTTAAAATGATGAGTTTTGATTGCGAAATGATGACTGATGGAAGAACATTTCCAATGCCGGCTAGAAATGCTATATGCGGAATAGGATATAAATGTACTACAGGTATCCAAAATACAGGGACAGGTGGAATTGATAGTGACAAGATAATAACAATGTGGAGTGAGAAGAAGGGCCAAGATGCTGAGATTATTATTAAATTCCTGGAAGAGGTTAAAAAATTCGATCCTGATATTTTAGTTGGATTTAATAGCAATGGTTTTGACTTAAGATATCTTAAAGATAGATGTAACATTAATGGTATTAATTTCAATAAATATATTGCCAGAAGCATGGATACTAAAGTTCCAGTAGAGTTCATAGAAAAGAAGAATTTGGCTTCGCGTAAAAAATATGTAGAAGTGAGGATTGATGGAAGGATTTCATACGATTTATATTATCCGACTATTAGAGATCAGAGTATGTTTGGTATTAAGAACAGAACAATGAAAACTGTAGCAGAGTGGTATAAAATCAAAGATATTATAAAAGAAGATATGAGTAATGTTAATAGATATTTAGAAACTGACAATGGAAGAAATCAGATAAATAAATATCTAAGGTCTGATGTTAATATAACTGATCAATTATTCAAGATATATTCTGCCAATACATTAATGTTGGCTGAGAAACTATTAATTCCTCTTGACGAGGTTGTCAATGCAACTTCTTCTCTATTGAGTAACCTTATATTTGGTAGAGAATTGATGAGTAAGAATATTGTGAGTAATGGACAAGTTGATAGCAGATATGATAAGAAACATGTTGCCAATAAAAGAGGGGGATGGGTGGAAACTTATAGACCTGGATATATCAAGAAACTTAAAAAACTTGATTTTAAATCATATTATCCATTCTTGACCGTTCAATTCAATATTTCATCGGAGACATGCTTTATAGTCAGGTATGAAGAGTATAAAGATGAATTGGCTGATTATATGTTTTATTGGAAAGAAGAAGAATATAAAGGAATAGGGAAGGTTAAATGGTTCTATGCACATATTCCTGACAGCACACTTGGTAAGACTGTAGTTATTCGTATTAATATGTCTGAAGAAGGTTTCTTGCCAAGATATATGAGAGAATTATTCGAAGAAAGGGCATTATTAAAGAAAAGAATGAAAGATATAGAAAAAGAGATTGGAAAAGATAATACAAGGGAAAGTGTAGAATATGCAGGGCTAAAATCAGGAGAAACTGCTATTAAAATCATTATCAATAGCTTTACAGGATATGTGGGAAATCAACATGCTCTATATGGTAATCTTGCGGCATATGTTACAATTACTGGGATGGGAAGATATTTTACCCAAAAGATTATAAATAGGTATAAAGATTTAGTTGTCTCCTCGGATACGGACGCAATATATGAAGATATAAGTGAGAGAGGTATTAGTGAAGCAGATGCTAATAAATATATTGAAAGTCTGGTTGTTGGAGAATTAGGATTCCAGAAATGCTGGATTGTAATGGAAGAAGAAGGAAATTTTGGGTCTGCATTTTTCATGAAAACAATAGGAAAGAACTATTATATACATGATATTGAAAAAGACATAGTTATAAAACACGGAGTTGCAACAAAGAGGTCGTCACTTGCAAAATTCGTAGATAAATCTGCAGATGAAATAGTAATAGCATTGTTGAAAGGAGGAATGAGTAGTAAAAATGAAAAACTTATACAAGCTATTGACAAGGCTTATGATATGAAAAATTGGACTATTAAAGATATTCAACAGGGGGTACATGTGAGAAAAGCAAGTGATTATAAAAAAGGAACACCTATTGGATTAACTATTGGACAATTGGCAAAACAAAAATGGAAGATTCCTGATTCAGATTTAGATGGAATGCAGGTTTCTTATATTAAATTAAGAGGAAATGGAAGATATGCAGTAGTATCAGATACTGACAATATAAAGAATTTTGACTTTGATAAAGATTATTATACCGGGATGCTTGACAAATTATTAGAAAATCTGGGATTGAAAGATTTTCATCCATCGAATAAGGGAACAGTAAGAACAGTACAGAGAGGAATTGAAGAGGCATGGGGATAATTGTAGGTTGAAAAAATGAATTTAAAACTCTTAAATAAATCTGAAGTTGTTGAAGTAGTTGAAGAAATTGAAATTAAAAATGATGAAATTGAAAAAATCGAAAATTTCGAAGAAATCGGAAAAGAAAGAATTGAAGAAAAACTAAATATGAAAGATTTAGAGATAATATCACCAGGAAGAATAATAGAATGCGAAAGAAGAGATATTGGCTTGATTGGAAACTGTGTTCTATGTCAAGGTATAAATAAAGAAATATTTGGCAGGTGTAAAAATAGGTGGACTGATTATTAAATGATCCATGATGATATAGATTATTGGAATAATTTCGATCTTGTATTTTGCCAAGAATTAGGAGATATGTGCGATACAAGAATAGATTGTGTTTTTTGCCTTTATAGGGTTGATTATGGTTGATGGGTTGATGGTTGACAGGGTTGATTATGGTCGATTACTTAAATGTAAAAAGGATATGAATATATGGTGATTGGGAGATTTAAATGAGGATACTGGTATGTGGTAGTAGACATTGGAGGGATGTAGGCATCATAGAAAGAGAGCTTAAAAAATTTCCTCTTGGTACAATAATCATTCATGGGGCTGCAAGAGGAGCTGACACTATTGGTGGGATTGTTGCAAATAAATTAGGATTTGAGATTGTGAATGATGGTAAAGGTTTTCCTGCTGATTGGAAAAGATATGGTAACGCTGCTGGACCAATACGGAATCAGCAAATGATTGATGAAGGAAGGCCTGATTTAGTTTTAGCATTTCACGAGAATTTGAAAGAAAGTAGGGGGACTACAGATATGGTAAATAGAGCAAAGGGAGTTGGGATTAAGGTAGAAATTATTAAGAAATAAGAAAAATATAAATTTTTGGAGAGAAAAATATAAATTTTTGGAGAGAAAAATATAAATTTTTGGAGAGAGAAAAATGCTGAAAGAGGAAATCTGGATTGAGAAATACAGGCCTAAGAAACTCGATGAAATAGTAGGACAGACAGAAGTTGTAAAAAGACTTAAATCCTATATACAATCGAGAAATGTTCCGCACCTACTTTTTTCTGGCCCCCCTGGTGTTGGGAAATGTTGTAAGGGGAATACTTTGATACTGACTGATAGAGGTATTATAAAGATTGAAGATATCGTTCATAGGAAATCAGATTTTGGTAATAAATATATAAACCATGACCAGACAAATTTGTATGATCATCTGTATGACAACAAGGATATCGATGAAACATTGAAAGAAGATAGGGAAAGAGATGATGACAATATCAAAAACGTTCATAATATTATATCAATTTCACCAAAGTTAAATTATGAAAAATATGGAATTGTAGAAAGATATGATATGGGATATAATGATGTTATAACAATAAAAACAAGAATAGGTTTAGAAATTTCTGGAACTTCTGAACATAAAATCGTGATAATAGATAATAACGGAAAATTGAGATTTAAAAAATTAGAAGATATTTCGACATCAGATCATATTGCAGTTTCTTATAATACTAATATATTCAATAAAAGATTGAAGCTGAACTTCTTCTATAGTAGAAGAAGACAAGATAATACGAGTCAAATATTGACAAATATCAATTATATGAATCCAGACATTGCAGAATTACTCGGATATATAATTGCAGAGGGAAATGACGGTGATGATTATGTTAATATAACCAATTTCGATAAAGAGATAGTTGACAGAATATTGAAAATATGTAAAGATTTCAATATAGAAGCTAAGGAGAATTATGAAACCGAAAAAATGGTGGGTGTAAAAATAGGGTCAATAGCATTAAATGAATTTATCTATTATTTGGGATATAGAAAATTGGCACAAAATAAAGAGGTTCCATGGTCCATTCTTCAAGCAGATAAAGATTCTCAAATATCATTTATAAGAGCTCTATTCGATGGTGATGGAACAGTAGGAAATTATAACGGTCATATGTCGGTAGAATATAATAGTTCGTCATATGAATTGTGTAGACAATTACAAATCATGTTATTGAACCTTGGAATAATAGGTAGATTATATATTAAAAAAGGGGCTATTAATGAATATAGAGGAGAGATCAGAGAATACGAAGAAAGTTTTAGGTTAGTGATAATGGGAGGTGAAATACTAAAATTTTCTGAAATAATAAATTTCTTCCTTTCTAGAAAAAAAGAAATTTTAGATAGATGTGTTGAAATTTTAGAAAATAGATATAGATGGACGGATATTACATATCCTAATATTGAAAAATTTATTAATAAATTATACGACGAACTAAAAATATTGGGTCAAAAGGGAAAGATAATTAAAAAGTGGCAAGAAGATTTCATTATAGGAAATAAGACAATTAAACTAAATAGACAAAAAGCCGTAAGCTCAAAAGAATATTTAAAAAAAGAAAAACAATCAATGTACGGTCTTACGTCAGGAAAGAGAAAGATATATGGATTGAAACATATTCTTTCTGTAATGGAACCTGTAAATTATTTACCAGAATATAAATATCTGGAATCATTGAGTGAAAAGTTTATATTTGATGATGTGGTTCTGATTAAAAATGAGAAAATTAGAGTATATGATATAAGCATAGAAGATGTTCATTCATATATAGGAAATTCCATTATCAATCATAATACTGCGGCTGCTATATGCGTGGCTCGAGAGCTTTTTGGTGAAAATTGGATGAGTAGTTTTACTGAATTAAATGCATCTGACGAAAGGGGGATAGATGTTGTCAGAACTAAGATAAAGAACTTTGCTCGAATGGCTCCTCTCGGAGAGACTGATTTTAAGATAATATTCCTTGATGAAGCTGATGCATTGACATCAGATGCACAATCTGCACTTAGAAGAACAATGGAGAAATATACGAGTACATGTCGTTTTATACTATCATGTAATTATTCATCAAGGATAATTGAACCAATTCAATCTAGATGTGCAGTTTATAGATTTAAGCCTATGACTAGAGCTGCTGTTGAAGAAAGAATTTTGTATATTGCCAAAGCAGAGGGAGTGACTTTAACTAAAGATGGATTGGAGGCAATATTGTATGTAGCGGCAGGAGATATGAGGAGAGCTATAAATGCTCTACAAGCGGCTGCGATGATTGATAAGACTGTCAATATGGATGCTATTTATAAAACGACCAGTACTGCAAAACCTACGGAAATAATAGAATTGATTAGAAATGCATTGGATGGAAATTTTGCAGGTGCGAGATCAAAATTAGATAATCTTATGATTGAGCAAGGATTTTCTGGAGAAGACATAGTAGGACAGATTTATAGAGCCATGATTGAAATGACAATATCTGATAAATTGAAGATTGAATTAATTGATAAGATAGGTGAGATAGATTTTAGGATTGCTGAAGGCTCGAATGAGCGAATTCAGATTGAAGCTCTGATTGCAAATTTTATTCTTTGCGGTGCAAATGAGAAATTGATGTTGAAAACATAATATTGATATGTGACAATTGATGAGTTTATATAATGAAAGATGAATTAATAGATATTAGAGAGTGGGGGACACAGGCGACAGATTATCCAGAAAAACAAATTGGTTCTGTAAAAATAATGCGTGGTTTTTATAATCGAGGATATTACCATAATTATGGTGTGAGAGGATACCAATTCTTTAGAGTAACTAAACCGATACCTGTTACATCATTGGAAATCAAAGACGATAAAGGAGATTGGAAAACGTGGATGGTTGACGATCCTCCACATTGGTGGTCCATGCATGACTATGCGAAAAATAGCTATGGAAAAGTATTAGTAGCAGGTCTAGGTTTAGGTTTGGTAACTGGCGAATTATTGAAAAATGTTGATGTAGATTCTGTGACAGTTATTGAATATAATAAGGATGTGATAGATTTAATATCACCATTATTACCTGATGCAAAAGATGTCATGTTTGAGATTATAAATAAAGATTTTTACGATTTTATTCATGAATCTGAAGAATATTTCGATAGGATAATAGTTGATATATGGACCACAGGATCTATAGAAGAAACTAAAAAGATTCTTGAAGAAGAGGTAAGACCTCTTTCAATTTATTTAAAGATAAGATTTCCAGATGCCAGTATAGTTTTTCATGGATTTGGACTTTCTTGGTAAATTGAATTTTTTGATTTAGATTGAGGATTTGATAATAGGATTTGATAAAATGGGAGTATAAAATGGTTGGCTTGGCTGACTTAATAAAACATTTTGGTATTGTGAAAAAATGTCAAATGACATTAAATGACAAATATTGCTATTTTAGTTTGTCTGGAGTTAATACGCTTGACTTTCTCGACCTGGTCAACTATAAATCTTGGGTTTATAGGACATTTCAAAAAATGGTCAATATAAGATATGTTTACATCATTAAGAAATTAGAAAATGGTAATACAATAGTGAGGACAAGCGTGGGATTTGCTCCATTGCTATTGAGATATTTAAAAATAAAGGGATATCAAATAAGGGATGAAGACATAGAAGTTTTTAGAGCGAGACATATTGTATTTCCAGATTTAAAAATTAAATTATATGATTTCCAAGATAGAATGGTCAACGATTGGTTAGCTGCAGGTTCAATTGGTGTTTTGAAGGCGCCAACTGGCAGTGGAAAATGTTCAAAGTTAGGTACTCTAATATTGACAGATAGGGGTATATTAAAGATTGAGGATATAATATGTGGTATAACAGATAGCAGAAATAGAGATAAAGATTGTGGTCAATCAAATTTATATGATGCTTTAGATTGTCCTGAAGATGGAATAACTGATAATGCAAAAATGGTTACAAATGTTATAAGTATATCTGGAAAATCTGGAAAATTTTCATATGGTAGACATAATATATCTGGCCGATATGATATGGGTATGGATGATCTGATATATATAAAGACATCAATGGGATATGAGATATCAGGAACTCTTGAACATAAAGTAGTTATTATCGATAAGAAAGGTGAATTGAGATTTAAGAAACTAGAAGATATAAATGACAATGATTATATTGCCTTGGCATATAATACGAATGTTTTTAATGAAAAATTGAAATTAAATTTTCAATTTAGAAAATCAAAATTTGATTCAAATTCTCATATATTGAAAAATTTAGAATATATGAATGAAGATATTGCAAGGCTGCTTGGTTATGTAATATCGGAAGGTACAGATAGTAATAGTTTGACAATAACCAATTACGATAAAGAGGTTCAAGATGACATTGTAAGAATATGTGAAAAACTGGGTATTGATTATGTTCGTATATTAAGCAAAGAAGGATGTGATAATATAGAAGGAAGTGATGATATAGAAGGAAGTAATAATATATCTGTTGGTACGAATATATCATCTGTTGCACTTGCTGATTTTGTATATTATCTTGGATATAGACATGGAGCAAAGAATAAAGAGGTCCCTTGGTCGATATTACAAGCTGATAAAAATTCTCAGATAGCATTTATCAGGTCTATATTTGACGGAGATGGTACAGTCTACTACGGAGAATCAAAGGACAATGAGACACAAAGGATAAAAACAAAGACTCTCGTAGAGTATTATAGTTCTTCATATGAATTGTGTAGACAGTTACAGATTATGTTATTAAATATGGGAATAATATCAAGATTGAATATTAAAAAAGGGACAAGTCTAGAATATAGGGGAGAAATAAGAAATTATGATGATAGCTTTAGGCTATCTATGACAGGGGGAGATATATTAAAATATGCAAAATTGATAGGATTTGGAATTAATAGAAAAAAAGATATTTTGAACAAATGTATTAATGAGATGGAAAGTCACGATAGATGGACTGATATAATTTATCCATACATAGACAAAAAATTGAAGATTTTATATGAGAGATTAAAATTGATGGGTAAAAGAGGAGAATTAATTAAAACCTGGGAAGAAGATTTTATCTCTGGAAATAAAAATACTAGGATAATTAGAAAAAAGAGAGTATCATCATATGAATACCTGGCTGGCTATGATAAGACTATGTGGGCTTACATATCTGGAGAAAGATTTCCATCTAAAGAAACTCTTGAAAAAATATTAAATATACTAGACCCTACAAGTGATATGAATGAACATAAATATTTAAAGATGTTATGTGATAAATTTATATTTGATAAAGTGGATAAAATAAAAAACGAGAAAGAAAATGTTTATGATATTACTGTTGACAATGTTCATTCATATATTGGTAATGGAATTATTAACCATAATACAATTTTAGCTTGTTCAGCTATAAAACATATCGGAAGAAAGACATTGATACTTGTACATACATCAGACCTGCTCATCAACGTCTGGAATGAGAGCTTATTGAAGGCCTTTGGTCATGGAATAATGGGCCAGGTTGGTATCGTAGGCGGAGGTCTAACAGACAAAGATAGAGTTGCGATGAGACTTGGAGTGAGAAGTGGAGATTTTGATGAGAATGTTAGAAAGGACATAGTTATCGCAACATTTCAGACTTTGATGAATAGAATGGATGATTTGACACAATATAAATTTGGATTGATGATCGTCGATGAGTGCCATCACGTACCCGCCTCGATGTTTAGAAAGGTAAATGCGGTTATACGTGCTCCCTACAAATTAGGTTTGAGTGCAACGACCACAAGATTGGATGGAATGGAGAAAGATTGTTTTGGCCAACTTGGTGATATAAGAAGCAAGGTCTCAATAAGAGAACTAATAAACAGAGGAATATTAGCAGAACCAAGATTCCAATCTCCAATCATAGTAGATCATGAAATAACAGACCAACTACAAGATAGTGGTCTATCAGGACTCAATTATAGCAGATTGGTAAAAAAGAAGAGTGCTGCATCTCAGAAGAAGAAAGACTATATCGTCAATATATGTAAAAATATTGCGGCTCGTGATAGAAAGTTCCTACTTTTCACAGATTACGTAAATGCGGAAGATGTATTTGTGAGAGATAATTATGCAGAATCTTTATTGAAAGAAGAAGTGCGAGTATCGATAATAGATCAGGGGATGGCCTCTGACGAAAGGAGTTCAGTCTTTAATTTCTTAGAAACAGGAGACATAAGTGGCATTGTATTCGGAAAACTTGGTTCAGAAGGTGTAAACATTCCTTCTGTAGATGTTGTTGTGATGGCAAATGCGATAAAATGTGTCTCTGGTAATATTCTTGTACCAACAGATAAGGGTTTGATTAGAGCTAAAGATTTGGTGGATATTAGACCAAATTATGTATTGACAATAGATCCTGACAACTTATCTGTGATACCAGCCAAAATTAACGAATTTTACAATTTTGATGAAGAAGATACTATAAAAATAAAAACTATCTATGGTTATGAGATAGAAGGGTCTGTCAATCATATGGTTGTAACTGGATGGTCCCAGAGAAATATTATATATACGCCATTATCAGATATAGATATTGGAAATAGGGTACTAATATATGGAGATGTATATAATCATAAAGGTCTGATATTCTATGATAGAATAATTTCTAAGAAAAAAAGTAGGAATAAATTGTATGATATCAATGTCGATAAATATCATTCTTTTATAGCAGGAGGATTTATAAATCATAATAGTCCAATCACCTTTACTCAGCGTGTAGGACGAACGATGAGAAGGATTCCAGGTAAAGATTGGTGTGATGTATATGAGGTCCTATTGGATTTACCAACAGAAATAAGATGGTCTGACTTCAATTTTTCGGAATATCGTGCAGAAGGATTTCAGAAATTAGTCTACAAAGTAGAATAATATAGGTTATTATATGGTAATTGATAATTATAAAATAGAATAATGACAGATAATAATATAGATTATACAAAAAGAAAAAGAAGACACCGTATAGCTTTTGAATCTGGTGAACCAAGGGAAAGAAGTGCCTGTCCAAAATGTGGGTCTATACTTGTCAAAAGAAGAAATAGGACTTGTGATTATATGTGTCCAAGTTGCAAATGGGAAGGTGAAACTGTTAAAAAAGTGATCTGGTAATATAAGAGGGACATAATGGGTAGAGATACGTATGAATACGATAAAATGAAACAAATTGCTATATTGACTGCCATAGAACAATTGAAATTAAGAGGAGAGAATGCTATCAAAGCAAGAAAAGTAGATAGATTCGATATTTTTATCAATGGTAAAGAAATCAGAATAAAAATAAAATTTAGCAAGCCAATAAAGAGGTCTAGTACAGTTGAACATTGTTGGGAATTTACAAAAATCAGTCATAAATCTAGATTATGGCCAAATGATATATATCATTACTATTTGTTAATGGGGTTGAATGAAAATGGAGGGGTAGAGAAAATATGGAAAGTATCAACTGATGATGATGTAATTTATAGAAAGAATCAAATATTTATTCCTTTGAATCAAAATGCAGAATTTTATAAATACGAGATGAATATTATTGATTGCGATGATGGTCAATTACAGTGGATAGAATAAGTTTAAGAAAAAGTGATGTTGCATGATGCTTTTGTCCGATGTGTGTATGTATTGGTATGTAAACAGCGTTGGAGTTAAAAGATACGCATCCTTAGTACGTTGACGTGCATTTTAATGTATATTAGTATAATAGTATATAGCAACAACTAAAGACAGATTTCGCAAATGATATAGAAAAAGATTAATGATATTGAAACCTATGAATATTTTGTGAACCATACATTCAATGAAACCCATAGTAAAATTGTGAGAAATGACATGAAGTGGAATGAACCAAACTTAAAACGAGGCCCAAAGAGATTTTTGTGATTGAAATATTGTGAACCAATTATATAATGAAAACCCAATAAGATTTTGTGAATCAAATATTTCTTGAAATCCAAACAATCCATGTGAAAATCCAAACAAGTCATACGAACCAAAACGTCAATGAAATCCAAAGAACATTTGTGAAATGAAAGATGATTTATGACTAAATTTAAAAATATAGACAAAAAATGATAGATATGAAAATAGAAATGATATACGAGACACATTAGTCAAATAGCATCTAACGCTGTCTATTAATATCGCAGCATCTCTTTTGTAACAAACTTTATATACTTATGCGTTGTTTATAGTATATGTAATAAGCGAATGCTTTGAAAACATCGCTGAAATAACAATAAAGATAAGATAAGTGGTTTGAAAAAAATATATTGGGAGAATAGCTCAGCTAGGAAGAGCAGTGAATTAATCGGTAACCAATAAATCGAACACCTGGTCACACTATATCAAGGATCGATTTATAGGTTCAATAAATTGACACCTGAATTGATATCAAGGACATTTGTTGAACAGATTAAATTCATATGTCAATGGTTCGAATCCATTTTCTCCCATTTGAATATAGACAAAACAAAGAATTCGCAGAAAGATAAGTGGTTTGAAATTTAAAATGAAAAATATATTGGGAGAATAGCTCAGCTAGGAAGAGCGGTGAATTAATCGGTAACCAATAAGTCGAACACCTGGTCACACTATATCAAGGATCGATTTATAGGTTCAATAAATTGACACCTGAGTTACTAACCTCTAAAATTTGGTCTTCAAGGACATTTGTTGAACCGATTACATTCATATGTCAATGGTTCGAATCCATTTTCTCCCATTTGAAAATTTATTTGAATAATATTTTATATTATAGATATAATCAGAAATTACGCTTGTAAAATGAATAAATAATATGAATAATTTCAAATCTAAATTTCCTAGAGATGTATTAAACGAAGTCAAATGGAAGTATCATGAGCTTTCCAGATGTAAAATCCATTACATCAATAGAGGGTCTCCTGGAGATGTTGCAATAGTCGAAGGTAGCCAAATTAGGGAAATAGATAAAGGATTCTTGATTTTAGAAGGGATTCCTTATGAGAAGTATATTCCGTACCATAGAATAATTAAGATAGATTTCAAAGGTCAAACAATTTTCGAGCATTATTGATAGATAACAGACAAATATAGGATATGGAATCTTTTTGTAGTGTAGTTTATAGAAACGATAGGAGAAAAGCTAAAATGTCGCTTGGGGTTGGTTACATATAAATATCGGTGACCCAAAACAGAGAAATGGTTTTAAACCATTTGGTCACATATATACTGAAGAGGAATTGGAACTCCATAGAAAGGTATTGAAAATAGCGCAAGATATTACTGGTAGACACGGAGAATATGATGGTGAAATAATCATTGTTGCTCAGTAATTTTTTTGAATATTGATACATAAAAATAATCTGTAATAACATAAAAAAATGTAACCCAAAACAGAAATGTTAGTCATCATAAGATCGAAACTCTGTGAAATGATACAAGCCAATTTCATATTGTAGTTTATAGAATTGCAAAGGGAGCCAACCTTCTGGTGAAATCCTGTAATAAACTGCGAATTATCTTATAGATGAAACCCAAAGAAATAAAATGAACCATTTATTCATTGATGCCCAGGGAATAATTGTGGAATAAAACATGAGTTTTGCTAACCATAATGAGCATGAGACCCTGTACACCATTGTGAAAAATTTACTGAACCATATGCCGAATGAAATCCAAGGGCTTGTAATACAGGTTCATGTGGGGATTAGAAAAAATGAAAAATATAAGTCTGAAAAACTGAAAAAAACAAAAACGGAGAAAAAAATATGAAAAAAGCTATGAGTATATGTATTTTGTTGGTGTTATTTACATCGACAACTGGTATTGCAATGGCTATTCCAGCCAACGATAATTCGAAAGCAGACGAACATAATCCAGTGATAACTGTTGTGGACCCTGTACATGGTATAGCAAAAGCAGAGTTTATTCACTATGACAAGAAACATCAAAAGAAAATTGTGACCAGTTCAATAGTTCCAGGTTCAGGAACATGTTGGAGTACATTTGCAACATGGAACAATAATCTGCCAGTGAGTTATGTAATAAATCCTACCAATTCTCAGGGGTTGAGTTCTTCATTTATTGCTTCGACTATATCAACATCTGCTGAGACATGGGACAATGCAACGAGTAGAGAATTGTTCAGAAACACATATGGCACTGATTCTCGCGCTAAATATGGAAAATATGATGGCAAGAATTCCATTGTCTTTGGTGGATTAAATCCTGGAACTATTGCTATAACTTCTACGTGGTTTTATACTACTACAAGACAAATAGTAGAATTTGACATGAAGTTAAACACATACTATACCTGGGGAAATGCAGATCTGAATCCTAGACTTATGGATCTAAGCAATATCGTGACACATGAGCTTGGACATGGCATTGGAATGAATGATATCTATGAAGCATCATGTGCTGATGTAACCATGTATGGTTATGGAGATTTCGGAGAAACAAATAAAAGGACCCTTGACCCATTAGATATAGAAGGATTACTGAGTGTCTATCCTTAGACATGGTAGAGAAAGGCGGATGAATATGTTACTATGATGATGTAGGCGAATATTAGGCTGTGAAAATATGGAATTAGACTCAGTAAAAAAACAACTTGAAAGGCAAGGCTTCGAATATTACGAAGGTGATTACATCAACGGGACTCAGGCGTATCATTTCATACGTGGAACTGAGATTATAAATATTCTCTATACAGAATGGGCAGACGAAGAATCTCTGGAAGAGATAAAAGGGATAAAAAAGCAAATAAAGACAAAATAAAGATAAAATATATTTTTAATATTATATTTTGGAAAACGTTTGCCACCAGTTTTGTCACCAGTTTTGCCACGAAATGAATTGATTTTATTTTTTGTGAGAAAATATGAAAGAAAAAGTTGATATTGAATCAGGTCAAGGCTTTAACATAGGAGAAGAGACTGTAGGAGACGGTCAGGCAGACCAAAGCGTCAAAATAGGAGAAGGAATTGTACAACATTTGACGTTTCATCCAACAAGAGAATTTACAGACGGAAATATAAAACTTTTTGGTATTACAGTTAAACAACAGAGAAGAAAACTAATTATAATCATTAAGATATACGAAGAATCAAAAAGAAATGAAATCATTGATAAGTCAAGAATGATGACTGAAATGATGAAATTTATGGTAAAAAATGAAATAGATGTAATTCATGTAGTAGACTCAAAAGATATTCTTGACCAGATTTCCAAATATAAATTAACAGTTGACAAAATCGAAAAAGATATATGTAGAAGTAATGTAATAATTGAAACTATGGACATTATTACAGGGGAATTTGTTTCTGTTGAATTTAATGTGAGAACTTCATAGATTAGATAATAATAGAACTAAATACAATTATATTATCAATTGATACATGAGTTGCGAATATCAATTATGAAAAAATGGAAACCCAGAAAGAAATTTTTATTAACCGATTAGAATTTGAAATCCATTGATGGAATGTGACCAAGAATATTCTGTGAAACCATACTTAATATGAAGACCAACGAGATTTTGTGAAACCTTCATAAACATGAAGACCAAATAAATTTTGATATAACCATATCTACAGTGAGATCCAATAACAATATGTGATGTTTATTTAAATATGAACTATTCGTCAAATGAAATACAGCAATACATTGTGAATAAATTGAATCAATAAGACCAATTTTCCATTGAAATCCATTATAATATTGTGAGTTAGTATTAAGATAAAAAATCCAAATTAGTAAATACGCTCATGCATTTAATGTTTCATAAAACATTTTGTAAAGAGTGATTCTTAAGAGTGAGTGATGTGAATTAAAATGAGCAAAAATGTTGTCTGTATAATTTTGATTATCTTATCAATAATTATTTCAGGATGCACAACAGTTGACAGTCCGAAAACTGGAACCATTTTAAAGAATTCGATTCAAAATGGAGATGGAACATTAACGATAAAAAATGAATTGAAGGATGATGCCATCGTTGCGTTGGCTATGTCTAATGATGCAAAGTTATCTGTCTTTAGTGTATATATTAGAGCAGACGATTCATATGTCATAAATAATATATCAGAGAATAATTATATTTTATATTACAAAATAGGAGATTATTGGAATAAAGATTCTGGAAAATTTAGTGTGACAAAAGAAAATTCGAGATTTGAGAACAATATTACAATAACAAATGATAATATTACTTCTGTAGAATTAAATCATAAAACAGATGGTAATATGAGAAAAAAACATATTTATGAAGAAGATTTTCCAAAATAAAATATGAAAAAAGTACCTTTTGTGTTCCAAAATGCTGTAAGAAATGCATATTTTAATTTATTGAGAAGGTTTGCTCAAGAAAAGGATTAACTGCGGATTTGGAGCATTATAAAGAAGATGTCATTATTTCCTCAGGATATATTAGATTATCAACAATTGCAATTATAGATTCTCACTCTCCATAAGAAATTTGGAAGAAGAAGTTATAGTCAAAGATATGTCTCAAAATCAAGAATGATTTGATTAGTATTATATATATTGTAAAAGTCGAAGAGACAGCAACAGACAACAGGGGAATGTTATGGATGATAATATAGAAAATAAAGAAGATTGTTTTGATTGTGATTGTGAATCTTGTGTAAGAAAACAAAAACAACATTTACAAGACTTGTATAGTAAGAAAGAATGATTATTCTAGTTAATGAGGATAAGTTACAACAAACGGTATTGGAACATATACTTATTTAGAACCAGAATATCAGATTTATAAGAAAGATAGTTTAATGAGATATAATTCGTAATAATGATAAATAAATTGTCAAAAGACTTATTTATATTATATTATAATTTGATATTTTTGCTATCGTTTTTGGCAATAATTTTTTTGGTAGACCTAATTGTACTTGGTCCGGCTCATATTAGAGGAATTATATTAACGAGTGTGATTATTTTATCTTATATTTTGATAATTTTATTAATAATAAAAGAAAAACATGAAAACAGGTGACAAAAAATATAATATGGATAAAGAAGATATATTAAAAAATGAGAATAATTATTGTGCTGAATTGAAATTTTTGGATAATACAGAAGTAAATATGACAACTTTAAATTCTATGATTTTACTGGTCATATTTCTCATTTTCAATATTGGTATCAATAAAGTATAATTAAATTACGAATCATATTAAATTACGATTATATAGATTGAAAATGAAGCCGTTTTCATATTGAAATCCAGAGATATAATGAAAATTCGAGTCTACCTTTTGTCGAAGCTCGAGATATACATATTATTCAAAAATTAGGAGTAGAGGATGGTGAACATAAAAGAATTAGAAATACAGGGATGTAGAAAATTTGTATGTCCTAATTTGTGTTTATTAGATGAAAAGGGAAAAGAATTAAATCTTAAAGAAGAAACGATTAAAAGATCTAAAAATATTGCAATTGATTATTTTAAAAAGACTTATCATAATCCTAATTATTCTGCTAAAAAAGTATTGGCCGCCATTTTATATATTGCATCTATCCTTGAGGGAGAAAAAAAATCACAAAAAGATATTGGAAAAAAATTTGGTGTAACAGTTGTCACTATCAACAAATGGTATCATAATGTCATGATTATTCTTGACATTAAAAAGCTTGAAGAAGAAAGACAATTTATATTATCAGATAATGAATTAGCTGAAATAGATAAAGAAGGAAAAGCATTGTCATTAAAAGATGATACTATAAATAGAGCAAAAAATATTGCAAATAGATATTTTGATATTGTGAGATTTAGTTCTTATGATCATAGTATAAGACAATTATGGCCGGCATTTATATATACGGCATCAATTATTGAAAATGATAAAAGAACTCAGTTAGAAATCTGTCAAGTTTCTGGAGTATCTGCAAGTGTCATTAGTAAATGGTATCGTGATATACTAAGAGTTCTTGGTATGAAAGCAATTTATCATAATTTGATTACTGTATCTATTTTAGAAAATTAATATGGAGCGGATAAATAAATATAATTACGATTTTAAAAATGATGAACTTATAAAATTATAAGATTTTAAAAATGATGAACTTATAAAATTATAAGATTTTAAAAATGATGAACTTATAAAATTATAAGATTTTAAAAAAAGTGAGAATATGTTTAAAGAAGATGTATTGCTAGATCATAATTCCAATAAAATTTTTATCGATGTAATGATTGATGACAAAGAAATCTGTGATATGTTATATAACAAAGATTCTAATGAAAAAATAGATTTAATAAGAAGATCAATAAAAATTGGAATGATAGCATTAAAAAACGCTGTAATAACAATAGACACAGATTATGTCAAGAGGGAATTAGAAAGATTGACTATAGATGTTGAAAAAGTTTTAAAAGAGAATTTGGGCAACGAGGGGATGAAAGGTAATCTAGAAAATATATTTGGAAGAAATGGTTCTTTAGAATCAAATCTAAAAGACATGTTTAAAAATCATGAATCAATGATAAATGATGTATTAAGCGAAAATAATTTTAATTCTCCGTTGTATAAAATTAGAAAATTTATCGAGGAAAATTCTAGACAAACAGATAATAAAATTTATGATATGCTAGATCCTGGTAATAAAGACTCTCTATTATCCAGATTGAAAGAAGATATTTTAAGAAAAATGGAAGATATTAAAAAATCTAGTGATATTGATATCATAAATAAATCAATGGAAAACATTAAAATTGCTAATAGAGGAGATACGGAATCTATTAAAAGAGATTTCCAGGGATTTAAGGATGATTATACCAATAAATTTATTGATATAAAGAAATCTTTTCATGAGGAAATTGGTGATGTTAAAAATATTGTTACAGGCGCCAATTTAGAATTATCCAAATTGGTAAAAGAAAAACAAGTTGTTGATATTACCACTTTGAAAGGAATGAAATTCGAGGATATACTTTTTGAATTCTTGTCTACGAAAGCACTTACGAAATATGGAGATACAATAGATATTGTAAATCTTAGCGGAGGAGATAAAGCTGGAGATATAATTATAAATATAAACGGTAGTCAAGAAAAAATTGTAATAAATGCCGAAAGTACAAACAAAGAAAATGTACAAATGAATGATACTATATTCAAAAGATTAAATAGTACAATGAAAGAAAGAAGTACAGAATATGGTATTAAGGTTTATGAAAATGAGTTGCCTGAGAGAATTGGTCCAATATTAATAGGGGACAATAAAATTATATGCTCATATTTGAGAGGATATTCTTTTGAAGGATATCCGTTAGAAGTTGCTTATGAAATTTTAAGGTCGACAATATTAAAAAAGAGTCTAGGGATAGATAAAAAAGATGTGAAGCTGCACATAGATAATATAGTCAGGTCTATGAATTCTATACAACATATCACTGGAAATTTAACAAAGATGGAAAATATCTGTACAAATACAAAAAGTCAAATAGAAGATCTTAGACAAAGTATTGGCTGTGAATTGGATCAAATGTTAACAAAGTCGACTACAGATAATGGTGGAAATAGATATAAAGGAAAAGGCGAAAGAGGTGGAAATATAAATAAAAAAAGATTAGACAAAAAGAAAGAAAGAGAGGTGGAAATATAAATAAAAAAAGATTAGACAAAAAGAAAGAAAGTTTTGTGGGATACAACAATGGAACAAATAAAAGGCATAGTAAATTCTATATATGAAGATTTTTATACTGGAGAACAGGTAATAAAAGAAAGAGCAGTAGCATTTCTATTGGAAATTGATAAAAATAAAAAGGTCATCGTAGTATATGACAAAAACGCTTTCAAATTAGGCCTGATAAAAGTTGGTGAACCATTGACTTGTATAGGATCATTTAACGGTACAATAGTTGCTATAGATTCAAATGGAAAAGTTATAGAAGATAAAATGTTCTTATGTAGAGGAATTATAGGAAATGCAGATATCAATGAAGAAGAATTGATGAAACAAGGGGCAGTAAGATTGAGATGATTAGATTACATAAGCATTTAGGTCAAATATGATATTAACAAGAAAGCAAATGGACATGTTTAAGTGTGGTGATCCAGATTGTAAAGATCCTTCACATGAATTAGTAATACATTCAAAGTGTCATATAGACTTTCCATCACTAGCATTGATTTCAGATGAAATTTTAGAGTTGCAATGTATAATATGTGGAAATCTTATATTTCATATTGCTATAGCTCTTGGATATGGAGATAATGTCAATTTCGAGGAAATAAAATGTAAAGATGAAAATTGTAAACAAAAACATTATATTATATTTCCGAAATGTCATGAAGCTCCAGTATGGGCATTTTATTTTAAAAAGACTGGAGTTCTTGAGATAATATGTGTAGAATGTGGGAAACCTGTGTATAGTATAGAGGTCAAAAATAATTTAAGTTAGAGGAGAATATTAGATAGAATAAGCGGTTTCCATCTTTTCTATATTTTATCTATAAGCGTCTATCAACATCGCAGTATTTCGGTCAAGAAAAGTTTATTTACTTATATATCATATAAATATTTATAGTATAAAAAGCAATATAGATAGGGTCATGTCAATATAGATAGGATAGCATTTCCATAATATAGATAATTTGTTGAGATTTAATCATTCTTCTTTTTAATTCCATGATAAAAGTGGTAAATATATGAAAACTAAAATAAATAAAATAGAAAAATTGTTATTAGCAATATTTGGGTTATTACTAATAACTGGAATTGTAACGGCAGAAATCATGAACATAAAAGGTACTCTTGAAGCAGGTGTAGAATTAGGTTGTATCATACTCAAGGGAGATGACGGGAAAATGTATCAATTGACAAATTTATCTATTGATACGATTCCATTCGGAAGTAGAGTTTCCGTCAATGGTACTATTGAGACTGATGTAGTCAGTTATTGCATGCAAGGAACATCTTTTAAAGTTTCTGATATCAGCCTGTTAAATAAGACGAAAGGAGACGTAGATAAAGACGGAGTGGTGACAACTGCTGACGCATTATTATATTTAAGATATGCAGTAGGTCAGAATATATCACCATATAAGATAGACAATAGCGACTATGTCACCTGTGACAACAAAATAACAGTTGCAGATGCATTTTACGTATTGAGAGAATCTATGGGACAAGATCCTAATTATTCATACAAAGGAAGTCCAATATGTAATGATGCAACGAAAGTATAAAACAAGATAGATAGGGAGAGACAATTAAAAGACAAAAATAAATAAAAATTGGAATGGAGGAAAGATTAAAAAAAAATAAATAAAAATTGGAATGGAGGAAAGATTAAAAGACAAAAATAAATAAAAATTGGAATGGAGGAAAGATTAAAAGAAAAAAATAAATAAAAATTGGAATGGAGGATAGGAAGGAAAATTCGAATTGCAGGACATATTATGAAAAAGAAAATTTTGTTGGGAATAATTATTATGGTTATCGGTATTGGTATATTACCACAGACGGTTGCATTATTTGCAGGACAACATGACTGGTATGATACCACTCAAAGTGGCAATCAAGTCCCATGTGAGAAATGTCATAGCGATATAAATACCGAACTTTCTCAACCAGGAACGACAAATGCCATTCACAAAGTAATGGGATGTGAACAATGCCATGTGACAGCAGCTCCAAATAGTGAAGGTATCTTTCAAGGTCCTGGTAGACAATTTCACGCGGCGGCAACTGCTGCTTGCATTGATTGTCATAATACAACTTTGTTGTATGGAACTTTTCAACATACACCAGAAGTAGGTAGGTTAGGTTGCCTGACTTGTCACAAGAATCCAACAGCATTTCCAGGAAATTTTTCTGCTGTAAATATATTAACAGGACCAGAAGAAGTTCACAAGGCTTTTGCAAATCAAGCAATTAATGCAAGATTACTGAAAGGCGCAAATGAAGCCTGCATATCATGTCATACTCATGTTAGAGTAAATATAACTTGGATTAGGGCTACATCTATGGAATTTAGTGCAACTGAAAAGGTTGAAGGAGGAAGCCGAACATGGACTATAGAAAATTTTAGTGGTATAGGTTCTAATATAACAAAGACAAGCGGATAATTTATTGATTTGTTAAATAATCTGCTTGTCGGAGTATTTATTTAAGTGAGAATTTATTTAAGTATTTAAGAAAAGAAAGGAGAATAAAATAGCGAGATAAATTGAAACGAATATTGAGAGGAAAATAATATGCGAAATAAAATTTGGTTGGCAATAGCTGTATTTGCAATAGGTATTGTTATCTTACCACAGACGATTGCAATGTTCGCTGGGCAACATAATTGGTACGATACCATTCAAAGCGGTAATCAGGTACCTTGTGCCAAATGTCATACAGACATATTTCAAGAATTGAGTCAAGGAGCTTCGACCAGTGTGAATGGTTTGCATAGAACACAGGTTGGAGATACAACTGGATGCGATTCTTGTCATATAACCACTGCACCTGGTATAGAAGGTATTACTCAAGGTCCTGGTGGACAATTCCATGCGGCGGCATCTCCTGCATGTCTGGATTGTCACTCAGGAAGAGGAGGAGGAGGAAGATCTGCATTGGAAATAGTAAATGGTACTGAAGAAGTACACAAAGCATTTGTCAATGAGTCAGTAAGGTCTAGATTCCTGAAAGGAGCTAATGAGGCATGTATATCATGTCACACACATATCGGTGTCAATATAACATGGTCGAGAGCTACAACTATAGAGTTCAATGCTGCTGAGGTAGTACTATCTGATGGAAGTCATTCGTGGACTGTTGACAACTTCGATGCTACTGGAGTAAATATCACAAGGACAAGCGGATAATATTAGAAAATTATAATTAGAAAAATTATAGAAATTATAATTAGAAAATTATAATAATATTCAATAACAAAAAAAGAGTAATTTTGAAAAATGATAATATTATTCCAACTTGCTTTGAGTGATTTGAATCGAGATAAATAGGTAATTATTATAGATATTGGTAAATATACGGTCTCAGCAATGCGCCAACAATACGATTCCGGCGCGGTGCACATATTTATATTTATCAACTAGAATATTAGTTATCAATTTATCTCGATTTCAAAATTTTTAAATTTTTAATTTTTTATTACAAATAGACCTTTTCATGGCTTTTTAATGGCTTTATACATGATAAAAAAGATTGGACAAAATATGAGATTGACAAGAATTATAATTCTAATATCGATAGGATTGATATTAATATTTTTATCTAAAGAATTGATATTGTCATCGATATTTATTGGAATGGCTGCCGGTAAAATTAATGTCCCAGAGGGAAATATAGAATGGGTTGATCCTCAAGAAAAGACATTAAGTCTGGGAGAACATTTTATCAGAGATAATTTTATAATAGAGGCATCTGACTTTTATGAAAATATGACTCTTATAACAATTTACGACGGCTCTACTCCCCAATCATGCATTCCATCCTGTTCTGGAAAAGTAATACTAAGTACAGTAGGAAAAATAGGAGATTCTTGGAATGTAACAGATGAAAATAATATTCCATTGATGAATTTTTATATTAAAGATCTTAAGGAGATTAGGGGAACTATAGGTGCTTATGAAGGATTTAATGTAGTTGTGGACCAAAGAGTAACGATTAAAACAAAGGTTGTCGGTAGGCCAGCGCCTATATTGTCAATATTGCCTCTCGAAAAAAAGATAAAAAATAATAGGACATTGATTGATAGGATATTTTTGCCTGGTTCTGAAATATCTATTAATTTCTCAGTCAGAAATGAAGGTAAGGCTGTTTTAAGAAATGTCCATCTGCTCATAAACAAGAGCGATATTAAGGACCTACCTTTATTATTTTCTGGAGAAATTCTTGATCGAGAGTTGCCAGAATTAAAGGCAAATGAAACTACCATTGTAAATATTAGATTTATAGCACCATCAGTTGACAAAAGAAAGATTTTTAATATTTCTGCAAATGTGGTTGGTAAAGATGTATTTGAAAGAGAATATAATGCAACAGACTCCACATATATCATTGCAAGACCGGATGTAGAAAAACTAATAGACGTTAAAAAATATGTTCCAGAAAGAATTTATATGGGAGATTTAGTTTATGTCACCTTGTACGTCAAGAATAATGGTTCTGCAAATATTAGTGGTATAAATCTGATAGAAGATATACCAGGAGGGTTTGAATCATTAGATGATGCATGGAATCTCACAAATTTCACTTTAAAAGGAAATGAGAATAAGCTAATAGTTTATAAACTCAAACCTAAAAAACCTGGTATATATACATTTCCAGAAAAAAGTTCTATAATAGAATGGAACGATAATAATGGTTTAGATAGTGGAATAGAATATAATAAAAAATCCAGTAGAGTAATTGTAAGCGGTCCTTTTGTCGAATTAAAGAAATCTGGATTTGTTAAAGATGGAATCATAAATGTGAGAATAGATGCAAAAAATATTGGAGATAGAACAGCGGTAGTCAGATTTACTGATTTTGTTCCAGGGATTGGAAATAAATCTAGATCACTGATTGTTAGATCAGGAAGTTTAGTGACATATTCTTATACGATAGATAAGAATAATGTGACTGATATTGTTGATAACGGAAAAGTTACTCTTTTACCTGTTGATGGACTAATTTTAGACCAGTTTTTATTCAAGAATGAAAGATATATTCAAACTGCTAGGTCAAATGATTTAGTTTTAAATGTGGACTAAATATATGAGTTCTAATGAAAAAAGATATAAAAAATATGAAAAAAGATAAGATAAAAATATGAAAAAAGATACTATCATATTGCCAATGATAATGATGATGATACTATTTTATGGTTTTGTATCTATTGCTTCTTCTGCATATGAAAGAACTGCATATGATCAGGCATTGACTGCATCATGGCATCCTGGCAGTTATTGCATACCTTGTCATTTTTCTATCATGGACGTAAAAAAGGCTCAGAATTTATCTAATACTTGTAGGTGCCATGAATATAGACCGGTAGGTAAGAGTAGTGGTTATAGTGTCAATATGACTACAATTTATAATATGCACAAAGATATTATATGCATTAGATGTCATATTGGTATGAAAAACCAGCAGAATGTTACTGCTCAAGATTTTCATAGGATAATGCAAATAGATTGTTCAAATTGTCATAAATATGTAAATGGCACATATCAAATACCTGAGAAAAAGAATTGCTCTGACTGTCATGCAGATGGAAATCCTCATATAGTTCATGGAACAAAGATAAATAGGCTGTGTATCGCCTGTCATGGAGAGGAATTTGCAAAAAAATATATCAATAAAACTATCGAGATTTCGGATAAAGGAATGGTTATATTGCCGAGCAATGTTACTATAGAAAGAGAATATCCTACGATAACTGAATTCTTAGGTAAGATATTAGGCATTATAATGAGGATATGATTATAAATTATGATTATATAAATTATGATGATATGATTAATTTTGATATGATATGAGTTGATAAAATGAAATATATGAAAATCTATAGTCTAAATAAAATTGGAAAATTCATCTTAATGATATCCATTATTCTATTCACAATTTTTCTAAACGGATGTGTTAATCCTGCAAAAGATGTACCTATCATAAAGGTAAATGTTACATATTCAGAGAGAGAAGGAATCGTAGAAGCAGATACTTATTCATTTGTTCAGGATAATGTAAGTTATATAAATAGACCTAAAAAAACTGTTGCTGATAGCTTTCCTGCGATAATTGGGAGAGCAACAATAAATAAAAAGATTATAAAGGATAATGAAAAAGTTAATGAAACAATTATTGGACCGTGGGAAGCGGTTACTTATAAAGGTGACGGAAGTTATTCGTTTGATCTAGGATTTCATGAGGGGAATTATCCAGAGCCAGGAGATCAGGTACACATTTCTATCATAGTAGTAGACAATAAGGGAGAAAGAATTGGATATATTGTTGCAGATACTATATGGAAATAGAGTGATTTAAAGTGATTTAAATAATAGTGATTTAAAAGTGATTTAAATAACAGTGATTTAAAAGTGATTTAAATAATAGTGATTTAAAAGACAAGCGATAGAAAGTTAAGATAAGAAAAAGTGGTAAGTTATCACAGTTGTAGTGATATAATGGTTTATTTTTTTATTGATGATATCATAATTATTTTATTGTTATTGATGTTTTTGATAATAATTTATAGGAGGATTGTATATAATTGGAATTTTATAGAAAAAATAGAACAAAGATATTATGAATCAGATATAAATAGAAGAATAAAAAACAGAATTAAATATATAAATAGACAACCAATAGATAAAGAAAAAGAAATTTTCGAAGATTTTTCTTTATTGGGTATTGTCCTATTGGCAATAATTTTGATTGGGACCAAAACTATATTTCTTGCTGTTGTTGTATCTGATAGTATGAGTCCTACATTTGGTAAAAGTGATATGATTCTAATACAGAATATCGATCGCAAATATAATGTAGGAGATGTGATAATGTTTAAAAGGCCTGATACATCAGTTCCAACTAGTCATAGAATCATATCCATCGACGAAGAAGGTAGCATACGTACTGCAGGAGATGCGACAGAAAGTATTGACTGGTGGAAATTAAATAAAGATGATGTGATAGGAAAAGCAATCATAATTCAAGGGAAGCCCGTAACAATTAAAGGATTTGGCAATTATTTCATTGTTGAAAATAAGAATCAAAGATTTGGTCCTTTTGATTATCAGAATTATTATTTATTTATAAGTATCATAAAAATTTATGGATATGCCATTGCAATTATATCTTTAATAATTTATATCATTTTGACTATTAAAAGATAAGATGCAGATTGCTATATTATCTAGCAATACGGCGAGGTATATATGGAGCTGAGATATATTTTTCTTTTGATAGCAATGATGGCAACAGGAATGATTATTATACCTTCAGTTTATTCAATATTTTCGAATGAACATTCTTTTTACGACGAAGGAGGTAAAAGATGTTCAAGTTGTCATTCTGATATCAAAGGTGAATTGGATTCTTCTACGACTCATTCAACAATAGATTGCGAAAATTGTCATATAGATCCAAATTTGAAAAATTCAGGTTCTCATGGAAATGTCATTATACCGAGATGTGTTAAATGTCATACGAATATAATTCATTCTTTAGACATAGATTCACATAAACCTTTTGTATTAGGGGCCAATACTTCAAAACTAAAATATGGAGAGAATGAGGCGTGCATATTGTGCCATTCTAATACCAATAAAGTGATAACTTTTACAAGACCTAGTTTTGTAGAATGGGATGTGATAGATGATAATGGAACTTGGTTGATTCAAAATCTTAAACTTGGAAATAATAAAGATATTAAAACATCAACAAATTTAGGAAATGGCATCCATAGTATATCTAAAGATAACGGCTGTATTAATTGTCATGATGATATTAGGAGTGCTGTTATTCAAGGCGGTCATTCGAATGAAGCATGGAGAAGGAGACATGATCAATCTAGATACTCTGACATGAGTAATTATTGTAGATCATGTCATAAGCCTGATACAAGTAGTGTTCTTGGGACAAGACCATATCCAGCAATTCCTTTTAATTCTCTAGTACATTCATCTATGACAGTATCATGTCTAGATTGTCATACAAGAGCAGATCTAACTGCAAATATCAATGGAGATTTGAGAATGGCTCCTTACGATGGTGGTTCTATGGGAAATATAGCAATTTCTATGGCTAAACAACCATTGAATGTACAATCCTATCTCTGTATTGCTTGTAAGAATATGGCTAATCCAGATCCTACCAATGGAAGTTTACATTTTAAAGTGCTTACAGAACCAGAAATTTTTATCACTCTTAAAATAACACCTAAAACTACACCGGTGCCAAATGTGACAGCAACACCAAATGTGACAGCAACACCAAATGTGACAGCAACACCAAATGTGACAGCAACACCAAATGTGACAGCAACACCAAATGTGA
>Ga0209323_10000063_pt1 | contig 56801 bp, 47 predicted proteins | sample Rifsed19ft2_FD_184014 | JGI IMG/M metagenome (GOLD analysis project Ga0209323, IMG submission 184014) | Soil microbial communities from Rifle, Colorado, USA - sediment 19ft 2 (version 2) | ecosystem: Environmental > Terrestrial > Deep subsurface > Rock core/Sediment | place: Rifle, Colorado...
AGCCCCCGTTAAAAGCATCAAGAAAACCGAGAAAATTAACAGCCCCCTCGAAATAAACTTATTTAGTCTCTCTGCTTTCCATAGTTCCAGCGACCCCGCCGCAAGGGTTAAAGAAACTGCCGGGATAATAAAAGTCTGGTAATAATCGTGTTTTACGTTTGCGGTGGCAAAGACCAAGACATACAAAAACATTCCCAATAAAAAGGAGAGGTTAAAATAAGTTTCTTTACGCGCCTTTATTATTCCGAAAACGAATGGAATAAGCCCCCAGACTCCCAGGATAAGCTTGCCCAGCCTTTCGCCGAATATCCATCGCCAGAAAGAAGGACGGAAGCGGATTCTGTCTCCGTTAAAAGCCCAGGCGGTTAATGGAATTCCTTCGGGGTAACGCCCTATCCAGGCCCTCCAGGCCAAAAACGGAACCATGACAATACTCAAAAAGGCCAGATACAAAATTTTAGGCTTTGAGGGTTTTATCCAAGCAAGATAAAAGATGGGGGCGGCGTAAAAGAGAGTAAAGGGTTTAATCAGGATGGCCAAAGACAAAGAAGCCGCCGAGGAATACAAGAAAACGCTTTTGTCGCTGTCGAAAAACTTTATAAAAAGCCAAATCGCCAACAGACCGAAGCTGGTTGCCATGGGTTCGGGCAAGATTACCCTGCCAAAATAGATATTGTAGGGAATGAATGCGAAGAAAAATGCCGAAAGGACTCCTCCCCACCTGCCCATAAACCGTTTACCAATGAAAAAGAGTAAGACCGCCGAGACCAAAGAACAGAATATTGATAACAACCGTCCCCAGACCTCAAGACTGAAATAGCCAAAACTGGTAACAAGAAGGGCGTGGACCGCGTTATATACCGGGAATTCCACAAACCTGTACCCGTTGGGGTTAAAAATACGCGACTGGATACTGGAAATATCGTGATAGCGAGGGTAAAGAAGATTAATTCCTTTCTCCACATAAGTTCTGGTGACTGAAGCAGTATCCGCCTGTCTCCAAGAATGCCAGTCCGCGATTGGGTTATTTATTTTGTATAAGCGGACAATAAAGCCCAATATTAAGATTATTGATAATAAAATGTACTCTAGTTTGTTTGATTTTATTATTCGATTAAATAGTTTGCTCATTTTGGTATCTTCTTATCAATCCTACGGCAAGTCCAGTCAAAAGCCAGAAAATTATAGCAAATTTGGAAGCCTCGAATACGTCTATAAAAACTGCATTGAGAAAGACTCCCGGGAGGGCTCCGACTATTCCTGCCAGATACGCTTTTTCGAAAATTCCCATCTTTGAAAGAAGCGGAATCCCTTTAATGGTCTGGGTTAACAACCCTACCAATATCATTAAGAAAGATATCGCTCCCAGAAACCCAGTCTCTCCAAAAAGCCTAAGATAATCGTTATCCGTGGCCAGGGTAATTGAGGAATAACCAGTTCCTAAGAGAGGATTTTTGGAAAAGGCCCGAACCGCCCTGGGCCATTCTACATTCAATCTTATTGAAGTTGATCTATCCTCAAAGACCGGAGCCGGGGTTGGGGCTGGAGTAGAGGCTGCATAAACAGTACCCGGAACCAATAGTATTTTCTCAATTTTATCTTTGGTTACCTCAAAAATCCTCCCGTAGCGGGCCCAGAGGTCCCCCGAAAAGCCGAAAAGGATAGCACTGACAATCAAAAATATCGGGATAGCCTTATATTTTCGGATAATAAGAAGGCTAAGCGTGCCCGAAAGAAGAAAAGAAACAATAGAAATTCTGGATACCGCATTGGCAAGAAGCCAAAGACCTGAAAAGAAAACAACGCCAATTAACAGCTTTGAGACCTTCCCCTTGATTAGAAAGAAAAGCGAGACAAACATGGGCAGGGTAAGAACTAAGAATGTGGCCAAATCGTAATGGCCCGCAAAAGTCGAGTTGATGTGGCTACCCGCAATCCACCTTAAGGCTATTCCTTTTGAATATTCTTCGTTTTGGGTAATGATTATCGGCCAATGGAAATACTTTTGGCCAAAGCCGTATATAAATGCGATAAATATGGTCAGCATTAGAACCTTGAGGAAAAACCCAACGTCGGTCCTTTTACCCTTCAAAAAATAAATTGAGCCCAGGAAAAACGGAACAAAATATTCAATCCTCCTGGCCCAATGAAGTACTCCCAAATGGGGTAAAACCGTATTGGTGATAAATATTGCCGAAAGAAGGGAGACCGCCCCGACCAAGATGTAGATCACTATCGCCCCTTCAATATTTGTTGCAAGCACTTTTCTGATTCTTGGGACGATGTTTATAACAACAACCAAAGCTGTAAAGGCCAGCAAGAAATCTTCTATGCGAACTGAGACGAACGTCCCCGGAATCCTTATCGAGGGGAATTTGGGATATAAAGGCACAGCCAACATAATGGCCGCAACCAAATATTTAAGCTTAAATTCAAGCAATCCAAAGAGCTTTCGCATATGTTTTTACTGCCTCCGGCCCCTTAAGGAAACCCAAAACAAAAATTCTTAAAAAAGCTCCCAATTTCAAGAACAACCTTAAAATTGGAAGCTGCCACGGAGGCATATTCTTGCTATAGAAAATTTTAACTCCTTTATATTCCGAAAGAATAGGAAATTCCCCGGTGGATGAGGCTCCACCGAAATGAACAATGCTCCAGCGGGGCAGGTACCAGACCTTCCACCCTTTATTTTTGGTACGAAAACAGAAATCTACCTCTTCGGTGTACATAAAATAGTCTTTGTCAAAATAGCCTACATCCTTGAAAGCCTCACGCCTTAAAAGGAAAAACGCTCCGGTCACCCAATCCCTTTCGGATGCTTCCTTAAAAAATCCCTCTCCTTTATAGAAAGGGGACTGGCCGTGCATGGGGTGAAAAGGCCGAATTAGCCTATCAAGCCCCGGGATATCCTCCAAAAAACTCATCCAAGCAAAGACCCTGGGAAGGGTCGGGAAGTAGCCTCCGGTTCCCTGCACGCTTCCGTCCCTATTTTTCAAGGCGCAAGAAGAGATTCCAACCTCGGGGTGGGAATCCATCCAGTCAACCATTTCCTTTAAGGTGTTACCCGAAACTATGGTATCGGTATTAAGAAGAAGAAGATATCTTCCCCTGGCAATTTTTAATCCCTGATTATTTCCTCCCCCGAACCCAATGTTTTGGTCATTGGCAATAATTTTAAGAGGATATTCCTTGGTCAGAGGCCTTATCCCCTCAGCGCTCCCATCCGAGGAGGCATTGTCTATCATTATTATTTCGAAGCTTATGCCTTTGGTATTTTTAATAACCGATTTGATGCAATCGGCCGTTATATCCCTTGTATTGTAGTTGACGATAATTATCGACAAATCAAGCATGGGTGCCTTTCCACATTGATACAAAAGCTTTGATGTTTTTAACCGCTAGAGCATAGACGAAGGGGATTAAGACAAGAGTCAAGACTCCTATTGCCAGCCTTATTGTCAGGCCACTAGGAACATATCTGACAATTATTTTTTGTCGCCAGAGTTTCCCCCCGATAAAAATCGTGTCTTTAGGATCTTTGGGTTCAAAACCGTTTATAAACATCGATTCCCTAAAGGGATGAGTAATTTCTTCAAGAAAGGTGCTTCTTGTCTGGTCCCTGATTATCGTTTGTGCTTCCTCAGGTGGATAGTTAAGTCTGTAAGTTGGTAGAGCAATTGCCAAAAAAGAAGACTTTTCGAATTGCCTTTTGTAATTAAGCATAACTTCCTCTCTCGTGTAGTTGGTGAAGTAGGCACGCCTCAAAGGTATCTCCGTATCCGCAGGTTCATTTGATTGAAGTGAATCGGGGGGAGGGCTTGGAAAATCGAAATTTGGCAGGGAAAGATAGGAAATAAGGATAAGGCCAAAGCCCAGGTACAAAACTTTCGGCAAGTTTTTCATTACTGAAAGAGGCGAGCCCGACCCAGTCGATATTTAAGAGCCTTGTTCTTCCTTTCGCCTATCACTTTGGCCGGAACTCCCCCAACTATGGAAAAATCAGGAACATTGTTGGTTATAACCGCTCCCGCAGCCACCACGGCTCCCTTTCCAATCCTTACTCCGGGAAGGATTATTGCCCTGGGACCGATAAAAACATAGTCACCGATAATTACCGGCTCTTCCCTGGCCGTAAAATCTGCCTTTTCCAGATCGTGCTCGGAGTTATAAATCATGACAGAGGAGGCAATATCCACATGGCTACCTATTTTTAAGGCAGCCCGGCCGTCCAAAAATGCGTGGTCGCCGATTATCGAATCCTCCCCAATTGAAATATTTGCGGGCTCAAAGAAATTGGCCCACATATGAATAGTCGATCCTCTGCCTATTTTAATTCCGGAAATAAGATAGAAGAATCTTCTAACGCTATGAAGCGGAACGTGGCCCACCCATCTTAAACACATGAGCTCCATGTCCAATAGGTAGTTTGCGAGACGATCTAATATCTTAGGTAGCGCCTCGTTTGCATTAAGCGACCTTCCCATCCTGTCTTTAAAAAATGTAGTCATTTTGTTACTCTTATGGTCATTTTATTGCAGTCTTTTCTAAAACTTCCAGGGTCTGTCTGGCTGTTTTCTCCCAAGAAAACTTCTGAGCCTGTTTTAAGCCCCTGGCTACAAGCGTATTATATTCCATCTCGGGCATTGAAAGCACTTTTTTGATACCTGAGGCGATGCTTTCTATATCGTAGGGGTCTACCAATACTCCCGCCTCGCCAACCACCTCAGGAAGGCTTCCTACGTTGGATATAACCACGGGAACCCCGCAAGCCATGGCATTTAGAGCATCCAAACCAAATCCTTCCCAGAAGGAAGGCAAGACAAAAAGACGCGCGCCCGAAATTAGCGGGGCTTTATCCTTCTCAGGCACAAAATCCGTAAAAATCACGTCCTTTAGGCCCAGTTTTTGGGCCTTGTCAAAGATGCTTTGGTAAAGCCAGCCCTTTTTCCCGGCTATAACCAGGGAAATGCTTGGAAAATCGCTCTTGATGGCCTTCCATGCCGTTAAGATGCCCTCTACATTCTTGCTTGGCTTAAGGGTGGAAAGGTAGAGCACATAGTCGTTGACTATGGAGTACTTATTCAAGACACGTCGCACATCTTTGGGGTCGATACTCGGGTTAAAACGAGTCTTGTCGTATCCATGGTATATCACACTGACTTTACCTGAGGCAAATTTATAATGTCGCACAATATCCATCTTTGTACTATTTGATACTGCTATGATGGCCTTTGATATAAAAATCGAATAAGCACTCCAGTATTTTAACTGCCAAAAGTCAAATTTTTTAAATTGTTCCGAAAATTCGAGGTATCCCAGGTCATGAATTGTGCAAACGCGGGGAACCCGGGAAATTGGAGGAATATAGTGGCTTAAACTGAAAACAACGTCTAGCTTTTCTCGGTTCCAGATAAGCTCCGGCATAAGTTTGGTAATAATCCAAAGGCCGCGCCCTTCCAACACCTTGTACTTGAAGTGAGAAGTGGCCGGCGGCATGTCGGCCCGAGGCTGATTCTTGAGGTAAACTATAATCTTGATGCTGTTTTTCCATTCATCCTGTAGTCTATGGAGTGCCCAGAGTAATTCATAGCCGTATTGGTTTACGCCCACACGGTTTTCGCTATTCGCCTCATTTCCGTCTATTCCGATAATCATTTTATGATTGAGGGCTTCGCTCATGGTCATTTTTTAGCCTCCAAATAGACATTTAGGGTCTCCTGGGCTGTTTTTTCCCAGGAAAACTTGCCGGCTTGTCTTAAACCTGCCTTGGAAAGCCCTACCTTAGCCCCTACGGCCTTTTTAATACCATCTGCTATGGATTCTACCTCATACGGGTCCACCAAGACCGCTGCATCCCCGGCCACCTCTATCATGCTTGAGGTATTTGAGGTAACAACGGGAGTTCCACAGGAAAAAGCCTCCAGAATGGGAAGTCCAAAGCCCTCATAAAGGGAGGGGTAAACCAAAGCCTCAGCCCCGGAATAAAGCGCAGGCTTATCCGAGGTAGGAACGTGTCCCAAAAAGAAAACATTTCGGTCGTCCCCGATTTTATCTTGTGGCCTTCCTATCAAAACCAGCTTTAAATCTTTCCCGGCTCTGGCAAGTTCAAAAGCCTTAATCAACCTTTCCGTATTTTTTCTCTGGCCAACGCCTACCGAAAGAATATACTTATTGCGAATTCTGTACTTTGTTTTGATTTTCTCTACCTCCTCCTCTACCCTTCTAAAATAAATCGAGCCTGGAGCCTCTGGAATAACCCTAATCTTTTCGGGACTAAATCCATACTCGATAAGTTCGCTCTTTGTGGCCTCAGAGGGGACGATTACCCTGTCAACCTCTTTCTTAGCCCACTCCAATCTTTCTTTGTGGGCATTATAAATTCTCGCAGGTGTAAGCTTGGGAAACCGCAAGGGCGCAAGGTCGTGAACTGTCGTAACTTTAAAGGAAGAACAGGGAGGCTGGGTCCAATCGGAGGAGTGAAAAACATCCACATTTCCGATTAATTTCTCTATGGGTAAAATATGAAGCCTGTTCCAGATAATATCCGCCAAGGTTGGAGGAAGGATAACTACTTTTGAGCTAAACCTGCCCGAAAGAGTCGAAATAAACTTTTTTAAATAACTTCTTTGTCTTAAGGTTCCGGCAAAAAAAAGATATTCGTTCTGAGAATCAAGTTTAAGAAGATTTCTGACAAGCTCCTCGGTATATACCGAGACTCCTGTTCCATAAACGATTTGGGATATATCTATGGCTATCTTCATAGTCTTTTCCAGTAGCCTATTATACCTACTCCCGGGAAATCAAAGGCGGAAACTTTTATAAAGCCCTCTTCTTTTATCTCCTTCTCTACTATCCTTCCCGGGTCGTGTAGTTCCCAAAGATATTCGAAATAATAGACCCCTTTTATATCCGAAAGCGCTTTTCTGGTCATTTCTCTGGTTTTTTCTTCATTTGCCAGGAGAAAATCTGTTCCTCCTACCGCTTTGACCGTATTTTTTGAATACCACTGGTAAGGAGCGAAGGGTTCGGTAAAGTTAAAAAGAGCCGCCTCATTGGATTTTGCTTTTTCTTCCACAAAGGTAACAGCCTGCCTCCACTGTTCCCTCTGCTGACGGGGCTGGCTTACATAAATACCCCAGCCGATAAAATTTACAGCCAATAAGGCAGCAAGAAGAGAATATTGAATTCGGGAATTCTTAAAATTAACTACTCCCCAACCCAGAAGGAGGTAAAACGCGGGAACTACGTAAAGGAACCTGAAATAAATAAAGGCGGGGAAGAAAAATGAAACAAGAAACCCCAATAGCAAAGGGGCAAGAAGCCAGAACCAGAAACCCAGAATCCTTTTTCTTTCTTGCCAGGCCTTAAAAAGAATCACTATGAATGGTATCGAGGAAACTGCCGCCAAAAAGTAGTAAAGAGTCTTATTCGCAAGAGAAATTCTACCCAGCGTAAATTTCATCCAAACCAAGACAACCTGTTTGAACGTCGCTCCCCCGGCAATCTTCTGCCAATCGGGAAGGTTTTGTACCAGCCAACGACCCGCAGCCGATTGAGCCAGAAAAATAGGCGCCCAAGCCAACCCCAACACTAAAAGAGGAACGTGGCTTAGGGCAAAACTCTTCCACCAACCTTTGTCTTTTTTGCCAAGGAATCCGATTATCCAAAAAACTGGCAGAAGGAACACCGGCATGTAATCAGTAAATACCAGGGCGGTTATGGAAATTGAAAAGAAAATCCACTTTTTTTGAAGGAAAAAATAAAAAGCTGCCGCTGCCAAAAAAGCGGCCATGGCGTACATTCTTGCCTCCTGAGAATAATAAATGGCGAAAGGAGAAGTTGCCAGAAGTAGTGAAGCCAGAATTCCTAGCCTAGGACTTATAAGTTTTCCGATTCTATAAACCAGAAAGACAGTCCCTACTCCGAAAGCAACCGATAAGCTTCTTAAGGCAACCTCTGAATATTCGAATATATCCGTCCAGAATTTCAGGGCAAGATAATAAAGAGGTGGATGATTATCGTGTAGTGGAAATTCTTTAAGAATCTGTAAGTAGCTTTGGCTTTTGACAACAAGCGCACCTATCGCCTCGTCCAGCCACAAAGACTGGTTAATCACTATAAATCTTAAGACCAGGCTTAAAGCCAGTATCCCCGGCAAAATAAAACTGGCAGGAATTCCTTTTTTCAAAATCCCAAGCATAAGTTGTGCTACTATTATTTTACGATAAGTGACTTGAAATGACACTTGGACTTAATAGATTGGCGAAGATTATTATTTTTGTCCTTTTTACTCTTCTTCTTTTGTTTTCCCGCTTCTATAACCTAGACAAAACGGCAAGATTCGTCTGGGACGAATCAAGCGACCTGGTAAGAATGCGCCAGATATACCAAGACAAAAATCTGACCCTGATAGGACCTATCTCGGAGGATGGAAATAAGGTCTTCGGCTCCATTTCTTACTACATGTTTTTGCCTTTTGCCATCTTGGGAAATTTCGACCCTATCTCACCGGTAATCGGAGCCGCATTCTGGGGAGTTTTAACAGTAGGACTCCTGGCATACCTAGTCTTTAAGGTCAACAAAAAAATCCTTTATCTGGCCCTTCCTGTTCTTATCCTTTGGTATCCCCTGGTTGAAACGGGAAGGTGGGCCTGGAACCCAAATCTGATACCTTTTTGGGTAAGCCTGTCTTTAATTTTTCTTTTAAGAAAAGGCGACTTTTCAAAATTTGTCTCGGGTCTTTTTATGGGCCTGGCCTTGCATCTACACTATCTTTCCATCTTTGCGGGAGCCGGACTTGCCGCTGTTTTGTTTTTCAAAGGATTGAAAGAAAAAAAGTTCAACGACTTTCTCGCTTTCTTTTCCGGAATGGTAGTTTCTCTTCTTCCCTTCGTAATTTTTGATCTTAGCCATCCTCCTGGACTTTTCCTTTCAAGAATTCTCTACTTTAACTATCTTGGAGGCTCCCAAGAAGGCGCATCTTTGCTTTCTAATGGTATTTTGGTGGTGTCGGAAACTTTCAAGTATTTTACCCAATCGGAACTTTTAAAATATTTGCTTCTCGCCTTAACGGTTGTTTTAATTTTCTGGGATCTAAAAGTCCGCTCAAAAGCCCTTCCATATATTGCTGTTTTTGTCTTTCAGCTCTTGGGAGTAACCATGGTAAAAAACTTTTACCCCCATTACATACTTGCTGCACTTCCTTTCTTTGTTCTATATCTTATCTATCCAAGAAAAAGGGCCGGAAAGATTTTTTCCTACCTTTCTCTGGCTGTTATCCTGGTTTCATCCATCATTTCTTTCCCTAAACAAATAACAAAGGTCACCTGGGAAGGTAATATCGCTGCAACCCGCCAAATAGCGGGTATCATTGAGGAAGAAGTAAGAAGAGGTGACCTCAAGAATGTAAATTTAGCGGTCTTGGCAAGCGAGGATCCAAATATCTACGGCAGAAGGTATAGAGACCTGCTTCTTCTTAAGGGAGTAAATCTAAGGACTAAAGAGGAATACCAAATAACCGACGCTCTGTTTGTCATAACAACTGCCAATTCGGAAGCGTTGAGGGCAGATCCCGGATACGAGATGAATTATTTTAGAAACGGTCCTCTAGTTGAGAGTTGGGAAGTTCCCGATTCCGAATGGAAAGTTTTTCTTTTCTCGAGACCTATTTAGTTTGTTTTCCCAAAAAAAGCTGCTCCAGTATCCCTACAAAAATCCCAAAATCGTAAACTATTTTAAATAACAGGAATCTAGATTCTCCATTAATAAAAGCCTTAATAAGTCCCAAAATCACCGATATAGGAAAAGACGCTCTAATGAGAGCAATTATGTAGCCTAAAGGACCAAACTTGTATTTTCTTTTTCCCGACCACTTTGCCTGTCTAAAAACCTCCGTGAGGCCTGACGGGTTTTCGTGATAAAAAATGGCTCCTGGAGCCGAAACGGCCATATATCCAAGTTTTTCAAAAAGGCTATAATCGTCCGTATAGCCTCCCGGGGTAAAACCCCCTACCCTATCGAATTCTTTCTTGGTTATGGCCCTAAAAACCTTCTGTTTATCCGGGTAATTTTTGGGATGACGTCTTCCCTTCTCCCAATTTTGGTTTATGTTCCAGCATCTCGCCCAAACATTATCCCAGTTTGAAACATATTCGTATTTGGAAAAGGTTCCTTGGACTTTACCCCCTAATATCGGTTTGACTAAATTCTTGAGGAAATTTTTGTCGAAAGTCATATCGGCGTCGACAAAAACCAATATTTCTCCTCTTGATTTTTCCGCCCCCAGATTCCTGGCGGCCGCAGGCCCTTTATGGTTCTGTTTTAAAACCATTAACTCCAAACCGCCGACATCAAACCTTTTAATAATGTCTAGAGTTCCATCGGTTGAACCGTCATCGACAACTATTACCTCGAAATCTTTATCTTTCTGCCCCACTAAAGACTTCAGGCATTCGCCCATTACCTCTTCTTCATTGAATGTTGGAATAATTACACTAATCTTCATGGGTCAATCTAAAAACAGCATATCTTTGGTCAATCTCTTTTAAGATTTCGCTCTTATACGGCAGATTGACTCTTAATTCCCAGACTCCCGGATCCTCAAAATTGTAACTTCTCTCGGCCAAAACATAAAGAAAGGGAGTTCCGGAATAATCTTCGTCCCCTTTGGGCTTTTTCCAATACATAAACTCCACGGGGTACCTTAAGATATAGCCGCGGGTATCGAAATCCAAAAGACTGGCAACATTAAAGTCTCCACGAACATCCTTCGCAATACTTTCGGAAGCTTCTATCACATCCCCATAAGTCAATCCATCGGGCATGCCGACCGCTTTTCCGAAAGAGACCTTGGGGGAAGTCAAACTCAAATAAAGGTAGGCGATAACTGCCAAGATTCCCAATGGCTTACTTTTATTTAGGAGTTTAACCACAACGAACGAAAGCAAAATCAAAAATATCGGCCAAAGGGGCAAGAAATGGTAATAGGCCAGCTGCACCCCGCTTCCCCCTTTAAAAGCACCAAGGAAATATTGCCAAGCTGTCACAAGATGGTAAAAATTGTGCCTCAAGTCAAAGATAACCATGGGCAGATTTCCCAAGATAGCGCCAAAAACAAAAATTGCAGAGGCTTTTATCTTTTCTTTACTAAACCACAGAACGTATAAAAATACACCTAACCCCAAGAGCGCAAATAAATATTGCAGGCTTACCCCAAGTCCTGAAAGAATTCCCAGAAAAAAAACAAACAACAACCTTTTGGAGTTCTTCTTCATTTGATACAAAAGATAAAAGCAAAGGATTCCCACCAAGGGCAGGTAGTTATAGTTCCAGATAAAGGTTGAGTGATAAATCATGTAATCGTTGAAAAGAAATAGTCCCAAAGAAAGAACCGCAAAGCTGTAACCGAATATTTTCCTGGCAACCCAAAAAAGTACCAGCCCGGTAAAAACATTCAAGAAAGCAAAAAACACGGTGATGGGAAGGGGGTCGAAATTAAATAAAAGCTGTAGAGGTACAAGCGAATAGTTAAAGACCGCTCCAGAGAATAATTTATGGCCTTCGGAGGTAACTCTGAAATATTCCTGGCCCAAAAGCGATGGCTTTTCGGTAATGTATCTTCCGGCAACAACCAGACTTCTTGCCTGCTCGGGACCGAAGGTCATTCTCTCTTTGAAATTATAGAGTCTTACAAATAGGCCAAGAAAGACAAGTACAACAACCAGTAAGTTTTTCCCTTTCATTTAAGGAGACTTTCAAAAAGCTGTTCGTATTTAACCGCGATTTTGTCCCAATCGAATTTCTTTGCCTGATTTTGGGGTCGTCTCCCCCACCTAAGCCTTAGAGCATTCTCCAAAGCAATCGCATAAGCGTCAATGTTGGTCGGGTCCACCAAAACTCCTGCCCTGCCCACTATTTGCCTTCGAATGTCATCGGAATTTGCAACAACGGGAAGGCCTGAGGCCATGGCCTCCACCAGGGCAATTTCGAATGAATGATAAGCCTCCGAGGGAAGAGTAAAAACATCTCCAACCCGATAGACCTTGGGCATATCCTCGAATGGAGCCTTAATCAGCTGAAATCTATCTCCTAGAAGCTCATTTCCCAATTTATTTATTTCTTCTTTAAGTTCGCCGTCGCCAACTACCAAAAGACTAGCATCCCCTAGTTTTGCAACAGCTTTAATTGCCAAATCAATTCTTTTGCCTTTGGTGAGGGCTCCCTGACAGACAACAATAGGTTTTTTGAGGTTTGTTCCTATACTTGGTCCTTCGGGTTTAAACTTTGTCGTATCCACACCGTTGGGAATATAGCTTGCTTTTACCAACGGATTGACCTGTCTGGCCCATCTCTTGGCTTTGCCGGAAAGAGCGACAAACGCGTTGGGGAAAGACCAAAGATTGTTCCTGTCGTCCCAACCCATTCCGGACTGACCAGAAATTACAACTTTACCCCCATATAACCAAGTCACGAGCCGAACCCATGCCGGCTGCCAACCTCCGTTGAGGGGAATTACGATATCGTATTTCTCCCTCCAGATTCTGGAAAGACTTTTGAGGGTAAATAAACAAATTTGGATTCCTTGGGGATCTAAAAAGCTTCTCCAAACAAAGGGCCACCTTCGTACTGGAACTTTATCCGAAGAAATTATATCGACTTGGTGATTTTTTTTAAGCCGGAGGCCAAGCTCGTAAACAAACCTTTCCGCACCCCTGGCGACTTTATTCTGGTAAATATTTAAAAACAAAATTTTCATAGGCTGGAGTAAGTATCAGATATCTCCCAATTTTATCGCTTACTTTATAGTTTTGCGAAATAAACTCAGTAACCTTTACGGGCCTATAGGCACCAAGGCCTTCTTTGTCATACTCTCCCTGCACGATTAACCGAGGATGATTTCTCGTCAAATCCGAAACCATTTCCTCCTGAACTCCGGGAAGCTCCATATACCAAGAAAGGTGAGGAATCCAGGGCCGGGTTGCGGGAACGGTACCGGATAATACATAAAGGCTGTCCCAAGCGTTGATTACATAGATTTCCTCACCCGGGTTTGTATTCTTCTTTATGTAGGCGGCAACCTCCAAAACCTCTGGTTCAAAAAACCTTGTTCCTTTCAGCCAAAGTTTTCCCACAAGAACATAAATCAAAACCAAATAACCGAGAGCCAGTAAAACCAAAACAGATTTCTTGTCAATAAATTTTGCCAGCACAATCCCCGCCCCCATCGCCAGAAATGGAAGGGCGGGTTGGAAATGGAACAGTTCAAACCTCGGATACGCCCCCAATAGCCCGAAAAGCGCCCAGATAATCAAATCCAGATTTTTTCTGCCCTTTTCAAAAAACAAAGGTATCAAGACAACAAAAGGAACTAAAGATACGAAAAGCTGTCGAAGACCAGGCAAATAAATTTGTCCTTCTGCTCTGGGAAGCTTCAGTATCCCAAACTCAAATGCCCAATGTACAAAATCTCCCCAAATACCCAAGACTAAAAAGATAACAAAGGCAATAGCAAAAACTATCAAAGACCCTAAGATGACTTTTCTAATCTTCTTTGTTTTAAAATCCTGAACCAAGAAAAATCCGGTTGGGACTAAAAACCAAAACGCTGTTTGTTTTGTCAAAAAGGCCAATCCCCACCAAATTCCTATCCATAAATATTTTTTCTGTTTAAGAGCGTAATAGGTAAGAAGGGCCAGGGGTGCCAAACCCAAATCAAACCAGAGACCGTTTCCCTCATAGAAAATCTGGAAAGGAATGTAAAACAGAAGCGCTAGTATCGCCTCTTTGTACCCCAAAAGCTTTCTGGCAACCCAAAAAATAAGTACATCGGTCAAAAGTATCAAAATCCAGGTATAAGCCTTTAGTTGAATTAGCCCAACCCCGAATATCTTGTAAAAAATAGATAAGTCGGCAAGAAGTAATGGTGTATGAACGATAGCAATGTCTTCATATGGAAGCCATTCTTTAAGAATAAGGTAGGGCCAAGTAAGCATTTCTGGCCACGCGGTGAAGCGTAAAGAAACTAAAAGAAAAAAATGAATAGCGAACAGTAATCCAACAAAAAGGTAATTCCTATTAATAAGAAAAGAAAATCGTTTCATAGAATTTTACTTTCTTGCCATCAATAAAAGGTGCGGACCCCAATAAGAAAAAGGGTAAACACCTTTTTCTCCCAAAAAACGGAATATCCTCTGATAAATTTTAGCTCCTTTTTCCTCCTCGGACCAACAAGAAGATGAAACCTCCATTTTTAAGCCACGGGGCCGTAAGTATTTCCCCAAAGTTCCCAGATAAGGTTCAATTGTGGTATCCCAATCCATTTCGTACTTTCGTTCGTTAGCCAAAGGTCTAACCTTCTCCCACCCGAGTTTATCCAACTTAATGAAGGGTCTAGTCAAGTCATCAAAAAAACCGAGAAATAACTTTCCTAATCTGGAACCGCGAAATGGGGGAGATGCCCGGTTGGGAGATCCGTAGTTAGGGGCAACCAACAACATCCGACCGCCCTTTTTTAATACTCTGACTGCCTCATTGATAACTCTCTCTGGTTGATCCAAATGCTCTAAAACAAATGCGCTATAGACCAAATCGAAACTTTCATCTTTTAGGGGGAGCTTTTCCAAATTGGCGTTTAAAAAGGAAATTCTGGCGTATTTCTTCTTGGCAATCTCGACGGCCTTCGAGCTTATATCTACACCAACGCAAGAATCCGGATTCTTACACAAATAATTAAGTCTTGTTCCTTCACCGCAACCTAAGTCTAAGATTCTTAAGGACGATCTAATAATTTTTCCCAGGAGTTTCATTGCAGGATGTCTCACATTGCGACTACCCCTCTCTGCCAACTTGTAATACTCCTCTTTTTCCCAAACTTTTATTAATTTAGACCTCATTTAGTAACCCACCTTGGGTCTTAATAACCTTCTCTTAATTTTTCTAAAAGGGGTCTCCGCCAAAGCTCTTAGATAAAATCCCGAATCCATCCTCTCCCACGGAGAAGGAACAATTTTGGGACTTTTCCTGAAAAACACTTCTGGATAATAGTAGTCTTTGGGAAAGGCTTCGCCCAACTCGTGTTTTAGCTTTTGTGGTCTTTTAACAACTCTTTTCTCGTCCTCTACGCTACCCGCACGGGGAAGGTGAGAAAAATGCATATAAGGTGCCTCTACAAAAAAGACTTTCTGGGGGTCTCTGTCCTGAATCATTTTTCCGTCGATATCGGTCCAGCCAAAGGTTCCGTGGGGTTTGGAAGCAGAAAGGCCGGGAATATTTTTGTTAACTCCCCTTAAAGATATGTGCCCCCTCTTGCCAACGAGGTGATATCCGCCTGCGGCTTCTTCCTGCCGATGGTATATATCTCCGATGGGATAAATCATGGGAACAGCCACGGACTCAATTTGATCTCCCTTTTTCTTGATCGCGACAATAACTTTTTTGATTGAACCCTCCCACCAGACTTCATCCCCATCAACAACCAAAAACCAGTCAGCATCTGTAGCATCAAGCATTTCCTGCCGTACTTTCGGAAATTCCTCGGCTGAGGAAATTTTAACCTGACGGAAATCAATCTTTTCTGGAAATTTTTCCTGAAATTTTTTGCAAATCTCCAGGGTTTTATCGGTACTTCCTGTATCCCAAAGAAGAACTTTATCGACGTAATCGACCACACTTAAAACCGCATACCAGAGGTACTTTTCCTCGTTTTTAACCAGCATGTGGGCCCAAATCTTCATTTTGATAACCAATAATGTTTTATGACTATAGCCCAGGTATAAATTGCCAATATGCTATTAACGGCCCCAAATGTAATCGTGGGTCCGAAAACTCCGAATTTAGGAATCAAAACCAGATTCAGGAAAAACATGGCGGCAACCTGAAAGAAAGCGAAGGCTCCTATAAAAACAGGCTTTTTAATCGAATAAATTATGGCAACGGATGGAACGGCCGCTATCAGAAAGGGAATCATGGATGTGGTCAGCGCCTGAAAGATGGGAACTGCCTCGAGATATTTTTCTCCAAACAGAATAAGGATAAAGGGCTTGGCAATAAGTATCCAAACGATAACCGCGATGATTATTCCGCCCGTTGCCAGGGTGGCCTTAATAAGATATTTCCTCTCTTCCTCCTTCTTTCCGAAAGAGGCAAGGCGCGGTGCCAAGACGGCGGAAAAACTGGATGCCAGAACCACTACAAAGCTTGTAAGCCTCGAGGGAATCGAATAAAGACCCGTAGCAGTTGCCCCCACCATTGCCGCGAGCATAGTAATATCCAGTCTTCCGGAGATTCCTGAAACTATCCGGTTGACCCCGAGCCAACCCGAGAATTTTATCAAGCGGGTGTAAACTTCCTTGGTTGCTTTTGCAAAAAGGAAGCCCAACCCAACGTAAGCAAATCCTACAAATATGGAAGCCGCAGTCCCTAGGGCAAAAGAGAAAAGGGCTGAACCCAAAGTCAGCCCTCCGGCCAGAAACAAAATTCCTGCCACCAAGGGCCTGACTACTCCTATGGAACCTGTTACCAAAACCGATGGTAAAAATCTTTTCTCCGCCTGAAGAATGGGAGAAAATATTCCTTCAAACATAAATCCGAAGGAAATTGCTGAAACCCAATAGGCGACCCTAATATCATCGGTTGCCAAAAATCTTACTGAAATTTGACGAGCAAAAATAAAAACAAGAAGCGAAAGGAAGAGGTAAGCCAAAAATCTTAAGATAAAAGCGGCCTTTATGTATGCTCTCTCCTCATCCAGTCTCTTTTTCGCATAAGCCTCAGCTACAAAGTTGATAAGACCCCCAGAAAGCCCCAGGTCGTAAATAGAATAAAAAATAACGACGAGGTTTGCGGCTGCAGAGAAAATTCCAAAATCAGAAACCGTCAGGGCCCTAGCAACTATAAGGGTAAAAACGAAACCCAGGAAAGCGCCTGCAATATTTCCTACAAAAAGGATATATGTATCTTTGGCGGTTTGGGATCTGGCAAGGCCGAAAGCTTGGTCAAAATACTTTCTCACTAGAAGAATTTTACCACTTTCGAGGTGGCTTTTTTCTGTATGTGAAGCCGTAACCCCTTCCAGTAATAATCTTGAAAATTTCTTTAAGATACAGAAGAGGATTATCGAGGTAGAAAAGAACAGGTCCTTTTCGAATCTTACTTCGATTCTTTTTTATAAAATCACGGTATAGACCAATCAGGGCATGAACGTCTAATTCTTTTATCTCTTTATACTTAATCTTTCCTTCCCAGTAATATTCAAATTCCTCTTCTCCTGACCATTCGGTAATGTGGAATTCGCCACTATATAAGACAGCGTAGTTTTTGGGAACAATTTGCATAACACCTTTACTTTCATAAAAAAGCCACTTGTGATGCCCAAACCCCGGAACCCTTCTTGCACCGGTAAGCCAGTCGGTAAAATCTATATGGGAGAAAACCAGGTCGGAACCAAAAGACGGCGTAATGATCAGTCCCCTTTTCGCAACTCTTTCCATTTCCTCTAATATTAAGAAAGGGTAGCTTAAGTCCTCAAGGGTGTGACTGCAAAAACAAAAATCAAATTCTTTATTGGTAAAAGGTAATCTTTCTCTCGTAAGATCCAAACGAACAAAATTTTTGGCAAGAAGTTTACCTGGAGTATAAGGAACTTCTTCTGGCCTTAAAATATCAACCAGAGTATCAATTTCAAGCTCCTGGTGTTGTTTCATGCTTCCGCCAATGTCCAGAATTTTTTCTGAGGGTTTAACTTTGTACTTCTTAATTATTTCTTGGTCGGAAAGAGGCATGGTTACTTTCTCACCAGAAGTATGGCGCGGCCTTCCTGCTTCTCGTAAGTTTCATCCGCAGAAACCTTAAATTCTCCAGCAAATTTATAGTTCTTTGCAATGAATTCGTCTTTGGGAGATTTTGGATTTTCGAAAATCTGTCTCCATTCCTCCCCCATATAGTAATTCTCGTCATCCATTAGATAATTGGTTAGAAATAATGCATCAAATGGGTTTTCGATATCTTTTAAATCCAGCTGTTCGGGTTTAAGAGGATACCAGACTGTTCTTCTTTCCCCGTACCAACTGCCCCAAGTATCAAGATTTGTAACGATAACATTCTCAGGATCCGTATTTTCTTTAAGGATTCTTGAAAAAATCACGTAAACTGGTGGCTTTCCTTTATTAACTGTCTTTGCCTTATATCTTGAATCGAGGAAAATAACCCCAAGCGTCTGCCCAACCACAAAAAGAAAAATTAAAACGGAGGAAATTATTGCAATCTTCTTTCTGTCTTTAATTATTTGGCCAACAATCCAAACCAGGGTAGCTACAGCAAACAGATAAACCAGAGGAACGACAGGATGGAGGTATCTGAAAAGAGGAATCGTCAGAGCGGCAACAAGAAATGTTAACGCAACCATAAATATGGTAGCAATCTTGAGAGAATTTTCGGCTCTATCTTTCCCCAATTTTATAAGTCCCACAACAAAAAGCGCCCACATATACGGAGAGGCAATTTGAGGAAGAAGACGATAGAAGTTATATATATTGTAGAAAACCTTTTTGAATAATCCCGATATAGTAAGTTCTTGAACTGCTCCTCTTAGGGCGTCGGACGAAGAAACGCCAGGAAGATGTTGGGTAACAGCGAATAATCCTTGCTTGGAAGTTAAGAAAAATAATAACGATCCTGCTATGAAAGTCGCCACGAAATAGCCCAGTGCTTTTTTTATAGAAAAATTAAGAACAAAAAACAAAAGAAGTAATCCGAAAATATAGATAATTGCCTGTGCTCGGGTGAAGTACATGAGAATTAGCACTAATAATCCTGCAACGGAAGCCCATCTCTTCCTTAATACAAATAGGTACGCAGCAAGAACTATTTCGAAAGTAAATAGGGTCTCTGATGCCCCAGAGGTTGCATATTCCAAGAAGTTGATATTAAAAGCAACGGCCACTCCCGCTAAGATTCCCACAAGGTTGCCATAGAGCTTTTTCCCTACGAGATAAGTCATCAAAACCAACAAAAGATAAAAAAGCGATGAGCTCAAAATAACGTTCAAATCCGAAACTCCAAACATCTTAAAGAATCCTGCAATAACTAGGGGCATTAAGGGAGGTACCCATCTAGCTACAGAGTTCATTCCGGTCCCAAGCAGTTCCGACCCGAAAAACGAAAAACCTGACTCATAACTGCCTGTCTTAACTATATTTCTGCCAATATCCGCGTATTTTGCACCATCAGAAAAATTGAGATAATCCCCAGTCCAAAATCTTCTCATTACAAATACTAATAAAATTAATAACAGGCTAGTCCCAAAAATAATAAGAAGCTTTTGCACCTCGACCAGATTATACCACCGAGGATTGGATGATAACCAGTGTAGACAATTATTTAATCGAGTAAACTATACACGGATTTTCTTGGAAAACTATCTTTCTAGAATCTAATAGTTTTCCCTCCAATTCAACCCTTCCGTTAATATCAAGCATGTTTGTGTACTGGTCTCTCTTTGCCAAAAACTGTTCCTTGTAAGAGGTATTTATGTAAAGATATTCCACCTCCTCAGGTAATACGACTTCTTTCCCATAGACGCTGGGATAGTAAAAGATCCCTTCATCATCATAGAAGGACGCAGCATAAGGATCCCATAAATTAATGGCTTTTGTGGTGTTCTTTTGAACTAACGCAGCAACGTTAACCAAACAGCCAATGTTTTTCCTATAAAATTCCTCATAATTGCTGGAATTAAGATAGCTCAAATCGTTTAGCTTATTTTTCCAAAATGGCCATAAAGAAGAACCAGCAAGACCAAAAATGGCGACGGGCACTATTAAAATACCAAGGAATTTGTACTTGTCCAAAAACTGACCAAAAACAAAATAAATAACAATCGGGGCAACCAAAATGTAACGCAGGAGTTGATTTCCTATATAAAAATTGAATAGAAAAAGATAGACTGCAAGTGTGAGCAGATAGATGGAGTAGATATTTAATTTCTTCTTACTGAAAATTCCCGCAAACAAAATAATGATCCCAGCAAATATTAAGCCTGCCTCGCTTAAGTAGTTTTCTCTTATCTGCTGCCACAAAACCTCAGCTGTTCTGGGAAAATGAGGATTAAGCTGTGTCTGAACAATGAGTTTATAGGCGTTTTCGGAAAAGCCCTTATGTCCAAAAATAAATGGGTAAATGGGATTCCCATACAAAAAGAGGTTTTTAAAATACCAAAATCCACCTCCCAAAACTCCCAACAAAATACCTTTAATGATAAAGGGGGAGCATTTTTTAAAGCATTTCTTTCTCAACCCTTCGACCAAAAAAAGAAGCCCGTAGAAAGGCAAGAAATAAAATCCTGTATATTTTTGTCCCAAAGAATAGCACGCAAATATAAGTGACGGGGCAACCAAGTAATACAATTTCTTCTTTGTTGCGATAAGAAGAAGTATCAATGCCATAAATTGATAAATGGCCAGGTTTATATCGATATAGGACGTGGAAAGAACTGGAATTAAATTGCCACTTACCACTAAAGCAATTGATATAGAAAGCCATGCGATACCCTTTGCTCCAAAAAGGTTTTTAAGTGCCCAACGGATGAATAACAAAAACACCGCAAAGTTCACCAAATAAAAAATGCTTGCAACTGAAGGGTACCCAAACGATAAAAGGTATCCTGAGGAAGCAAATGCCTCCGAGGCGTATGGAAAATTACCGTAGAACAAAGAGAAGGGTTCGTAAAAATAATTATAAGGACTATCTTTTAATAACGGGGACTTCACTTTGCCTTCTGCTATCTCCCTGGCAACAGGCTCATGATAAACTACCTCGTCCCAAGCAATAGGAGGAAGAAGTGCGCGAAGAAAGTTTGTGGCCAACAATACAATCAGGATTGAAAGTAAAACTCTTGATAGGAAATCCTTAGAAAATCTATATTTTTTGGGTACTCTGCGAAAAAAGTGGATTCCAGCAATAAAAAAGGGTGACAAAGAAACCGCCAAAAAAATCAAATTAAAAGGGTATGAAAAAACCACGCCCGAAAGAATAGCGCCCAATGAAATAAAAATTTCCCCTAAGAAAAAGATGACTGCCACATTCGGATACTCTTCTTTACTGAGTATCCTTTTCCAAACAAAAAGGCCCACTCCTACAGAGGAAGACAAGATAAACAACAGTGTCGGGAGCAAGGACAAAAGTTTGAAAAGAAAGTTCATATTATCTTTGCCTTAAACGAAGAAGAACAGATCCTCCTAAATATTTTAGAATAGGAATTCTGCAAAGTATTTCCGATAATTTGTCCATTCCAATTAAGAAATGGGGGGGTAGTGCTTTGGTTGGCAGGATAAATTCGGAAGTTAATATCTCCACACTATACCTTTTGAAAACTTTTCTTATATTTATCGGGTTAATGCCCCATTCATCCGAAGAATCTCCCGCTTTCTTTTTCAAGTAAGGAATCGATTTAATAATAAAGACAGCAGGATTAAGAATGTTGGGTTCGTAAAAAAACCCCAATCCTGACGGCTTTAGAAGCCTAACGAGTTCTCGTCTAAACCTTTGCAAATCTAAATGGTGTAGCACATAGAAACCACAGACAACGTCAAACGATTCTTTTTTAAAGCCAGTATCATATGCACTTATAGTTTTAAACGAGACGTTTTTAAAATCTTGGCATTTCTTTTGGGCAATTTTGAGAATCTTGCCGGAAATGTCTATCCCAAAGATTTTAGCGTCGGGGAACATTTCCGCAATTTCTCTCGTATATTCTCCTGTTCCACTTCCTATTTCTAAAATTCTGGGTTGGGTAGTCCGTAAGTTTTTCTTCATGTATTTTTGGAATTCTTGGACCTTCTTCTTTATTTTGTATTGTGTAAATGGATCAGAATAACCATAGTTACTATCATAAAAAGAGGAAATTTTGTCAAAATGGTTTTTCTCTCTTTTTTCTCTTTGTGTTAATGGATTATTCATTTTTTCTAGTTACAATATAATTTCCTATCACCAGCTCGTCCATACAATTCCATAAAAGATGGTTGATAGCATCCTCGGGCGAATTAACGATCGGGAGTCCATGCTTATTATAACTAGTATTAAGTACAGCCGGGATACCAGTGAGCCTATGAAATTCTCGAATAAGTTTATAATACAAAAGATTGGAGGTTTTACTTACTGTATTCGGACGCGCAGTGTTATCAACATGAATCGCTGCCTTGATATTTTTTGTTTTTCCCTTCTTAACGTCAAAGGCCATGGTCATAAATGGGGATTCTTTAAAGTTTTCAAAATACTCGTCTCCGTACTCCGCTAAAATACTAGGCGCAAAGGGCATGAACCACTCACGGTTTTTCAGAGTGTTATTAAGTTTCTCTTTTATGTCCATCCTCCTGGGATCAATCAGTACACTTCGATAACCTAATGCCCTGGGCCCCCATTCAAACCTCCCCTGAAACCATCCGATTACTTTGCCCTCTAATAGTTTTTTCGCAGTCAACTTTGCTATATCCTTGCGTTTTTTGTAAACAATTCGCTTTCTATGAGCCTTGAGGGTCTTTTCGATTTCTATATTGGTATAGCCCGTACCCCAAGAGACGTCCTCAACTTGATGGGGCAATATATTGAAACCAACTTGTTCTGAATAAAGCTGCAGGGCGGCCCCCAACGCTGTTCCTCCATCTCCTGCGTTTGGGTGTACAAAAACATTTCTTACGCCCTTTATCTCTGATATCTTCTTGTTCATCTTTACATTTAAGAAAAGTCCTCCTCCCAATACCAAACTTTCCGTTTTGTACTTGCTAACAATGTATTCAAAATATTTTGTTGCTTCTTCTTCCAAGATAAGCTGGGCGGCAGCTGCCACATTTTCTCGCCCGTACATCTTTATTAGGTTATGCAAAAATTTTCCTATCGAAAGGGATTTGAATATTGGACGGAATTCTTTTCGAAGAGAAAAAAACATTTCCGCCCAAATTGGAGATTTATACCACTTTTCTCCTTTAAAAAGGGGGGCTATTTTCCTTAGCGGCTCATAGGCGACGCCCGGATTACCATAAGCTGCAAGTCCCATTGTCTTGCCTTCCCCATCCCCAGGCGTAAAGCCGAGCGCTTGTGTAACGGATGTATAAAAAAGCCCTATTGAAGCGTTTACTTTTATCTCTTCGACACATTTCCCAACTTTGTTATTGTCACAAATATACACGGCTCCAGAAATTAGTGCTCCGTTTTCTTTCGGACCGAAAGCGTCCATGCAAACCGCTAAAGCTTCCTTATACCCAGCCGTAAAGTAAGCACTGGCGGCATGAGAGAGGTGATGACCAACATATGTAATTTTCTTATTTAACAAAAATTTCTTCGCCTCTCTACCCTGACTATTTTGAATAAACTCTCCTATTAGTATTTTCAGAGAATCGGATATGAAATAAATCTTCCTACTCCTTATCCAGGACAAAAGTGCTTTAATTAAATCCACAAAGTCTTGCCCAAGAAAGGGCTGGAAAAAATATCTTTGAGGATAGCCGACAGCTATTAAATCCACTTCTCTTTTGGACATGTTGGCAAAACTGAGAGCCTGTTTAATTGAATTTACGGGAAAGCTTTTATCGTGCTTTATTCTTGTATATCTTTCTTCCGACGCGGCGAAGAGGATTTTTCCGTTCTTTATCAAAGCCACACTATTATCGTGGAACGATTTGGAAAGGCCAGTAACACCTAAGAAGATTTTCATTTTTTCTTTGATCATTAATATTGCACAAACTTCTATATCGTATATTATATGTTTACCAGCTTCATAATCAATGGAAAAATCTAAAGATGATGTAAAAATCTTGTATAGCAGGTACCCCTTCGGAGATTTTGAATACGACAGATCGAAATATAATCCTCTGCTGAAAGATTTTCTTAAATTGAGAAAAAAAGGAAATATTCTTTACGATATTGGTTGTGGCAACGGCTATTGGTTTAGAATTTACTCTCTCTATGGATTTACCAAGAATAAAATTCGAGGCGTGGACTTATCAAGAAAAAGCGTGGAACACTTAAACCGATTGGGTTACCGCGTAATTGAAGGGAATGTTCTCGGGCTTAATCTAACTCATAACGTTTCTGATATGACTGTGTGTGATGGTGTAATTCACCATACAGCAGACCCATCCAAATCTTTTAGAGAGCTTGTCAGAATTACAAAGCCGAATGGACATATATATATTAATGTCTATAACAAGTTTCATCCGTATCACTACATCGTTTATTGGGCAGCCTGGCCACTTCGTTATGCTTATTGGAATATAAACAAAAAGGCCGTCGTCCCCTTTCAGGATATGGCAGTTCCCATACTGAAATTCGTGTTATTCCTTCTTACTAGAAAAGTTGTAACTTCCAAGACTGCTCGAACTATTTTTATGGATCAAGTGATAACACCTTACGCCCATTTATTTACGAAAAATGAACTGATTAATCTGGCAAAAAGAAACGGCTGTAAAGTGATGTCGCTAAAATATAATAAATACTATTCGATGATTAGCGCAATCTTGAAAGTGCAAAAATCTTCTTTTCCAGAGGTTTCGCACCGACAATCAATCAAAGAATAAATTAAAACTTCTCTGGAAGCGAATTAATAAGATGTGTCCTAATTGTTTCTATTAAAAATACCCACATATTGAGAATTGCTATTGCGCCTCCCAAAAAAAGCTTTATTCCGAGGTGTTCGTCTGAAATAAAAGATATCAGTGGAAGTGCAAATGCCGTTGTTATTATTACGATGAAAACAATGGGTATCTTATTCATTATTAGAATCGTTCTGCTCTGTATGTTTGCAATAGCAAAGTTCAATAACTTGGCCGCAAAAATCGAGAGGGCGAGAGATGCAGATAAAAAAAGAAAGAAAAAAGAAAGGCCGAGAGAGGTTTTAAAAAAAATGGCTGCCAACAGCCAAAGACTTACCAAGGGGAAAATTAGGGAGTTGGGCTTAAGTAAAACAATGGTTTTAAGATTTCGCCACCCATCTGTAAACCTTGACAGTCTTGGAGGGGTATCTCTCCTGTCTTTATAAAGATTTATCGGCACTTCGGCATATTTCCCCTTATTTAGGGACGTCTTAATCAGGACCTCACTATCCCATTCCATACCGGAGTTTCTCATGTGTAGTTTTTCATAAAAGGATTTTTTGACTAATCTCATCCCAGAGTTTGAATCGGTGGTTTTAATTCCATAAAGTCTCTGAATAAAAAAAGTTAAGAGGGGGGTCCCGACATATCGGTTTAATGATGGCATCGCGCCTGGGTGAATTTCCCCTTTAAATCTCGAACCTAAAACCAAGTCGTATTTTTTTGCTAAAAATTTCAAGAACTTCCCCAACTCATAGAAGTCATAACTCATATCGGCATCTGCAAAGAAGACATAACTGCCCCTTGAACTTAATATTCCCCAATGAAGAGCGGCTCCATATCCTCTTATGGGAACCTTAACCAATCTTGATTTTTTTGTTGCTTTTACAATCTTTATCGAACTATCGGTACTCCCATTATCGGCAACTATTACTTCAAAAAGACCCTTCAAATATTTTTCTCCTGCTCCATGTGCCGCGAAAATCGCCTCACGGATAGTCTTTTCTTCATTAAGGCAAGGAATTACAATTGATAAAATTATTTTTTTGCGCTTTCCCATTTCTTTGACCATTCTAATGCATGTGATATTCCTTCTTCTAAAGTAAGATTTGTCTTCCAGCCAATTAGTTTTCTAGCCAAACTGATATCGGCGTATGCACCCGCAACGTCCCCAGGCCTAGGCGGAGAAATTTTTTTCTTGATTCTTCTTCCCAGCACTTTTTCGAAAGCTGCAACAAATTCCTTCACCGTTACTCCTTCCCCCATTCCAAGGTTAATTGTCAAATAACCGTTGTTACGGCCAGCTTTCTTGAATATCTCCGAAAACCTTTCAATTACTAAAACGTGTGCCATTGCCAAGTCCCATACATGTGGGTAATCCCTTATACCTGTTCCATCCCGCGTATTCCACTTGTTTCCGGTTATTCCAAAAACCGTATTTTTTCTTGCCGCCTGAACCAGCCTTCCCAAAAGAGATATCGGTTCTTTATCGTGCGAACCAGATCTCATTTTAGGGTCTGCGCCGATAGGGTTAAAATATCTAAACGAAATCCCCCTCATACCGTAAATGCGACAGAAATCCTCAAGTATTGTTTCAACCATAACCTTTGTCTTTGCATAAGGGCTTTTTGGCTTAACGGAAGATGTCTCCGTTACCTTAAACCCCTTAACTGATTCATAAACGGAGGCCGAAGAGCTATAAATTACATTTTTACACCCAAGATCGTTTAAGTTCCTGAATAGTTCTAAAGACTTACATACATTGTTGGAGTAATAGTCGTAAGGCCTTTCGACAGACTCCGGAACCTTTCTCAATGCGGCACAATGAACAATATATCTGATATCGAGATGCTTTTTGAAAATTCTCTTCAGAACATTCTTGTCGGCGATGTCCCCCTTATAAAAAATTCTTCCATTTACAAACTGCTTTTTTCCCGTTATTAGCGAATCCAAAATTACTGGCGTATGGTTCCTATCTTCCAAAGCAGAACATATAGTACTTCCGATATACCCCGCACCGCCAGTAACCAATACTTTCATATAGTCTTGTTTCTATTCGACGCCCGAGAAGTTATGATCACGCGGAATAAAATATACCCTGTGATAGGTATTAAATACGAAGACGATCTTGCCAAAGACCAACCAACGGATTCCCACCAATCCGCCTGAAAAGATACAAAATATAGCTGAAGGAAATATAGAACGATGCTCAGAAAGATAACTAGAGATAAGAAAAGCGTTTCCTTATTCTTGCTAATCTTGCGCCATTGGAAAACTACAGCTGTCAGGGTAATTAGATATATAAAAAGGGGAATTCCCCAAGATTTAGTAAAAAGGACTGCAACATTAGCCCAAGCTCCAGTAAAAATACCCAATAACGGCTCAGCAAGAGCCACTGGCGAAAAATTAAGCACGCTTGGGTTTTCTCCTACCACCTTAACAAAATACGACCAAGACGAATACTCAATTAAACAATATGCAAACAGTAAAAGGGCCGGTAATATCATCCTCTTAAAAGCTCTATTAAATATCGAGGCGAGTACAAAAGAGAGAAAGACAACGAGCCAGATGGGTTCTAAAAATCTTATCCACATTGATGTGGAGATAAAAAAGGTTCCATACAATAATTCCCACAGCCTTCCATTTCGCATATAGTTAAAAAGGAGAAAGACGCCGAAAACGAGATAAAGCGTATAAGGAAGGTTCGTGTATTCCTTTATTGAGACTAGAAAGATGACATTGTTTGAGGACACAATCAAAGAGAGAGAGGCTGCGATTTTTTCCCCAAGGCCCTTCCGCGTCAATAAGAATACTCCGACTGCTAATAAAAGTAAGTTTAGAGAATAGTATATGCCTACAGGGAATTTCCTGACATCAAATACCCTCTCCCAAAAGTAATGGGCGATAGAAGTGTATGGAGGATAGAGAAGATAATAATACTTGTTTAAATTATCAAATCGAGAAAGTGTTGGCATGTCTGAAAACTTCATGCCTCCTTCCAAGAATTTAGCCCTTGCATCATAAAGGGCTATTGCATCCCAGTGGATGGTATCTTTATTGAGGTTTAAATATAAGGAGGTTCCTACAACAACAAAGGTTACTAGAAGAAGAAAAAAAGCTAGAATGTTTATTTTGGGAAGACTTTTATTAAGTAATTTTATTTGGCCCGAGCGCAAAGTTTTTACAAACGAGACAATTCCAAAAATCACTAATCCCATCAGGCTAACTAATTCAATAATTCCTGGGACACTTAAAGCATACTCTTTTTCCAAATTAAAAAAGAATAGCTTTTTAAAAAGCATTAACAAAATAATAAGTGTTGAGATAATAAATTCGGACACGCTAGAAATATATCAGATAGACAGAGCCCTCGTCGGATTTAAAAACCGTTTCTATTGTCTTGTATTTGATTTCTGTACGCTCATCAAAAATTATGGTTTTATTTCTCTCATCAATCTTGGGCCAATGAGTTAAATGAGACAAGGGATCTATTTCAACAAAATAAGCAATGCCTATTTGCTGAGCAAACTCCTGATTATCTAAAAGTGCCCCGCTTATTAAGGTTCTGGGAAAAAGAAAATATCTCAAAACTGGCTGGTTGCCTATGGCGGGCCATTTCACTCCTTGAGGGGGATGAATTATCTTTACATCTGGCGGAGAGTTTTCAGCTAAGAAAACCATATATTTGTAATGAACACCAATTCTACTTTCGAATCCGCCTTTCACCTCTCCATATAATCGGGCCCAACTAACAAACGGGTAGATTGAAAGAATCATCAAGCCAGAAAGCCCGACTAAAGCCAAAAATAATGAGGATTTTTCTCCTATAGCGAGTCCAGTAGCCCTCCCCTGCCGGTTTTGTTTTGTGAGTTTGAAAGACCGATTATAAAGGAGCATAAATAAAAATACTATAAGTTCCAGAGCGGCAACAAAAGACATCAGCTCCATTTGAGGAACGGTTAGTCCGAAGTGCTCATAAAGAAAGTTGGGATAATTCTTTTGCTCTAGGACTAAAAGACCTCTCGCTATTACCAAAAACACTACACTAGAGATAGAAAGAAATCTTAAGGTTTTTTTGTGAGTTTCTGATATCTTTTTATCAATAAACCTTCTAAACCAAAATATAAGTATTATGAGTACGGCAGAAGAAATAAAAAATGGGAAATATAAAAATAGTGTAGAAAGACCTACTATATGAATATTCAAAATGTCACTTTTCACCACAAAGTAGAGGCGAAAAACACTTAATAGTGGGGATAACAAAAAAGAGAGCCATAGCAAAATTAAAACGACTGGCTCATAAATAGCATGTAATATTTTTTGTCTCATTTTTCCAACTTACGAATTTCCCAATAATAACTAAATCCTTCTTTTACAAGAGGAGGATTCTTCAGGGTTTGAATAGGTCTGGATCCAAAAGCATCACTAAATGCAATCGGGTCGATTTGGGAAACATAATACGTTTTCGAATCTAAAAGAGGATAGCGTGACCTTGAAATGGTTTCTAAATTAACAATTGGTTCCAAAGACGATCTTGTAAATAAGTATCCTTCGGCCGGAATTGACGTTTTTAATCTGGCTATCTCAGGTTTCTCGCCGTGGAAGTATTTAAGATGCATCGGAATCTCATAAAATACCTCCCAATTGTCGATGATATCTTTGGCATTTATATAAACAGTATCCTCTTTATTTCTGGCTATGGCGCTGATCTGATCTGCTTCGAATTGAGTAAACGTGGCAAACCAGTTTCTATAATTTATGGTTCTCGCGATATTTAAAGGTGCTCCTCTAAAAAAAAGATTAAAGAGAATGATGGCTGCTAGAAACTGATAAAGCATTTTCCCTTTACCGGAAAATATGCTCATTTTCCCCGTCTGCTTCATTACTCTTGAAATTAATATCGTTATGGAGATAGAAAAGGCATAAATCGAAGGAAGAAGATACCTATCCAGTACATACCTCCATGGGAAAAGTATCGCCGTAAATGAGACAAAGACTAATAACCAGTAGATAAAATGGGGATCTGATATGTTTTGTCGAAACTTCTTAGAAATCAGAACAAGAGAGGCGGCAATAACAGAAAATATAAAGAAAGGATTTAAAGAATTCGAAAGAAGTTCCAAAAAATGTTGTGCATTTTGGAAAATATACAGAAAATCTAGCTTGTAATTGCTTGCATAGTAAGGCCCCGTGTCCGTTCCGCCAAGCAGAAGTTTCATTAAAACAAATATCGCACCCGCTAAAACCAAAATCGTAATTAACACTTTTCTATTGATCATTTTTGGAAATAATATTCCCAAAATAAGCACTACGGGCAGGATCGCAATCGATACCTCTTTAAGCAATAAGAAAAAAATTAAAATCGAAGCCAAAATAATAATAGCTGGCGACCTCCACTTTTTAGATAAATTCTGCAGATTCAAAAAGAGTAAGGAGAATATTCCCAAAATAAGCACCATATAGGGTTCTATGGGTCCTAACCTGACCAAATTTTCGGTAAAAGAGTAATTTGTGACAAGAAGAGTCGCCCCCAAAATAATCGCAATATTATTGGATCCTGCCCGCAATGTGGACAAAACAAACAGAAGAACTATGGTCAGTCCAAACCCATAAACTCGTAGCTCGTGTTGAAATTGTGCATTCACTGCAGGACCTTGATATAAAATTCCTTGAATTAGCCAATATCCCGTTCTCGATAATCCAACATCCGGCATTACGTCTATAATTTGGGTCTTAAAACTATTGCATTGGTGGCCGACTAAACACTCTCTTAAGTAATATCCGTATTTAATTGATTGGCCATCATCTATCAGAGAAAAGTTTTTGAAGATGTGTGGACTCAAAACAAACCTTGCGTACAATAAATATGCTACAGCTACAAAAATCAATAAAAATAATTTTTTACCCATGGTTACTAAACTTTGCCAATCCTCTCATCTTCTTACCTCCGAATTGGCGCAAGCTGCCTTTTGGGCTTTTTCTTTTCGAGAACAAAAATTCCTAACCTGAAAGGAAACCCTACAACAATAAGCCCGAATTTTTCAAAATGTAAAACATTAAGATTCCGCTTCTTAAAAACCTTAAACCATTCGCCCTCAGTTTTATTGCTATGTGGGTGTCCTCTAAATTCCCAGTTAACTATACTGTCTTCAATTAGTGTAAGCCATTTTTCAATTCGGCTCTCGAACAGATCTTCCATAATAACAATCTTCTTTGACGAGACACGAATCGCCTCATCCAAAACTTTTAAAGGTTCATTGCAATGATGCAAAACCGCGATAAGCAGAGATATATCAAAAGTTTCATTTTGAAAAGGAAGTTTCTTACCGTCATAGATTATTACCGGAATTGATTTACATAGAGGATTTAGACGAACATCGACGCAAGTTATATTTGTATTTTTCTTCTCTATAATATCTCTCGCGACAAAACCCGTTCCAGTTCCTATGTCGAGAATTTTCTCTTTTTTATCTATAAATGGAGAAATTCTTTTGACAATTTGCCTCGCCCTCTTAATATATTCGTCTTCCATAATTTTACGGGCGAAGGAAATTTTTTCTAAAAGATAAAATGGCGAAGACATATTTAGGGCCTTATCCTAATTAATATTTTAGCTATCCTTTTCTTTGTTTACTACATATCCCTGATGAATCATCAAATATTTTAGAAAACTAAATTTCTCGAATTGATCAAAAAAGGGGCTGGGCATAACAAAATTAAAATAATATTTCTTTGTGATTTTCCCTTTTCTTCCTAGAATTCGCTTAATATCCCAAGGATAATACCAATACTCATTCCCATGGTAAGGCCTGGCTCCAATACTGCACAATAAGGTATACAGAGGCTTAAAAATTTTATTTGGGGTAGTTAAAACAAGGTATCCATCCTTTTTTAACACTCGAAAGATTTCATTTATTACCTTATTTTGGCTGTTAACGTGTTCTATAACTTCCGTGCAAAGAACAAAATCAAAAGAATTATCTTTAAACGGCAATTTGGCAGCAGATGCGACAGAAAATTTCCCTTTCGGATATTTTTTGCTACTGATATTTATTAGTCTTTTTCCGATATCAATCCCATATACCTTGGCACCGAGTTTACCTGCTTGTGAAGCGAAAAAACCCAAACCACATCCCACATCTAAAAATTTTTTCCCTTTTAAGGGGGTACCATCGAATAAAACTTTATAAACAACCTTTAGTCTCTTGTCTGTCTCGGGTTTGTTTATCTTTTCTTCCCAATCTTCTGCTATGCTGTCGTAAAAAAGTTCTTTATCGTTAATTTTCATTTTTTTATTCAAGCTAATTTTGAACAAAACTAAATATACCAGAATACGAGAAAAGAAGTCTACTGGGAATTTGCGATACTATTGCTGTTCCTCCAACGTGAGGTGGACATTAAATACTAAGCGACTTAGTAAATTGACAATTCTGTCGATATGTTTCTTTTTAAAATGGTTAGTAATATCTACAATCATTGACCTTGTCAACTCTTCTCCGTTTCTGGCTGGTAGAATCACGGACAATTCATAGTTTTCGAATTTCCCAATAGTATTTAATCCCATTTCCCATTAGTGGAGGGTTAGTAATTATACCCAAAGGTTGGCTCAAAAATTTTGCACGGAAAATAATTGGATCAATTAAGTCTACGTCATAATTTCCTGAGACTAATACTCTATATCCTTTTCTTTCTAGATCTTCCCTATTTACTACATAGTCAATTGAAGAACTGGAAAAAATGTACCCGCCTTTCCCGATTTCTTGCTCTTTAATTAAATTGATATTTGGAGTAACCCCATATAGAAACTCGAGGTGAATAGGAAGTTCATAAAGAAATTCCCAATTCTCAATATTATTTTTTCCGTTTATATACATTTTTTGGGAGTTGTAGTTGGCAATAGCCTGAAGTTGGTCAACTTCGAATCGGGAACGTGTTGAAAAGATATTGCCAAAATTTACAGTTTTCGCCAGATTAATTGGAAATCCCTTTAAAAATAGAATTGCGACCACCCCAAAGCTTACGATTTCTAATAATGGGTACCGAGAAATCAGTTTTATTCTAGACAATATAATCTCTTTAACAAAGCCTATTGCCCTATCAATTAGAAAGGTTATTACGACTGTCATACCGAAAATTGAAACTAATTGGTATCTTTCTAAAACGTGTCTCCAGGGAAAAAGGATGAGCGTAAAAAATACCGCGAAAAGAAACCAGTAATAAAACTTCTCATTTTTTAAAAGTTTCCGGGCCCGCCCAATAATAACAAGAAGTGGGGACAAAACCAGTGTGAGCTTCAAAAAGGGAGACATCGAATTAAGCAGTAATTCTAAATTTAAGCTGGCGTTTTTTAAAATAACCGTGGGGCTTGTTACATAATTATTGGTATATGCGGGTATATCGGGAGAAATTGTCGACGGCATTATTTTGGAAAGAATTACTCCCAATATGAATAAGGCAAATGGTAACCCCACTAAAACGACTGTTTTCCTAAAGTTTTTCTTAGAAGAAAGATACTCGTTAATAAAAACTGCCGGTAGTATTGCAATGCTATTTTCCTTTATAAAAATAGTCCAGATAAGAAGAATTACAAGCAGGGGGAAAATTGTCGGAGATTTTGGGTTTGTTTCTTTGTATCTGAAATAAAGAAGTGAAAAAACAGCCAAGAACAGAACCTGAAGGGGTTCGTTTGTGCCCAAACGAATAATATTCTCACTAAAAGAGTAATTTGATACGAAAATAAATATTCCTAAAATAAGAGCCGGCCAACTTATCTTTAAATTTAAAAAAATAAGAGCTAATGAAAAAATCATAAGATACCCCACTACGTATATTCGAAACGCGTGATGGAGCCCAGCATTATTACCAAGAGCTTCGTAAAGAAAATTATTGATAAGCCAATAGGTAGGTCTAAAACGGTTGGTACCGAACTCAAACGTTTGATCTGCGAATTTCTGACACCTTAAGCGAAAAAGACAGTCTTCAAAATAGGAAGAGCTTTGAATCAGAACTTGGCCGTCGTCAATAAGGGAAAAATGATTAAAGCGAGAAGGATTTAGAAAAAGGCCGGCGTAGAAAAAATAGACTAAACTTACAAAAAATAGAACTACTAATTTCTTCTTAACTTCGGCCAAGGAACTCATGACTTTTCTAAAAGGATATGCAAAAATCTATCCAAGGGTTACTCTTCATTTTTTGCTAAGCACCGCTGAAATCGAAATACCGAACGGAAATTTAATATCTTTTAACATTTTTATCTCAAATACGAAAATTCGTTTTAAAAATGAATTGAGAACCACAAAATTGACTATATCAAAATTAATGCTGTTGTCATAATTTGAAAAAGCTCTGAACAGCTTCACTCTGCTCAACAGTCTTATAACTATTATCGGGAGGCTGAGGAAAAAATTAAAATAACTAATAAAAGAGGTTTTCAACCCTACATTCTGTGCAAGGTTTCTTATCTCTCTTTTTGTGTACCTCTTTTGGTGCCCTTGTTTTATATCATGTTCCGACCAGATAAAACCTAAGGCGGGACTCGTAATAATTATCCTTCCCTTTTCTTTGAGTACTCTTTTAGCTTCTTCAACTGCACTTTGGTCATCTTTTATGTGCTCCAAAACGTCCAAGAATAAAACTGCATCAAAGAAATTATCCTTAAATGGAAGGTTTACGGCATTCGCCCTGAATATTTTTTTGTGACCCCTATTCTTTGCGAAAGTCACGGCCCTTTGGTAAAGGTCAATTCCATAAAGCTTGGTTTTGGGAAAAAGAGTTTCTAGGAATACAAGATTCTCGCCCGTCCCACAGCCAACATCTAAAATCTTCTTGTATCTTTTTTTTCCAAGAAGCTGTTTTATAAGTTGCCGTCGCCCTTCCCACCACCAATGAAGTCTTTCTATTTCATTAAATTTTTCAAGTAGATAACCATCCATATTTTTAGACATATGGAGAATTATAGCCGCCAGAGTTCTAAGAAGAAAGCGCGGAAAAGAGATTTTCTCTCCTCATCATTTTTTTTAATACCCTAAAAACTTTCTGGATCTGATTCTAATTGCGCCATTTTCTTTTATGTCGTTACCAGAAGTGTAATAACTTACTGTGAACTTATCATTCCAAAAAACCTTAAAGTAATTTTGGTCCGAAAGAGTAACTTTAAGAACTTCCGCAGGGCTCCAGGGTAAATTATCATCTTCTTCTACATCATAAAAGACTATAGTTTTGTAGTCAGCCAAAGTCTTAGCGTTTCCCAGTAAGTAATCGTGAACCCTTCTGGCTGTTTCTGCCCCCTTTGTTATCCAGTTAGTTTTATAAGTTAAGGTTAAAGTTAGTACCGAAACAGCTACCCATATTGCTAAGAAAACAATCGTGATCGGTCTCTTGTCGTTAAGATTAATCAGATAAGAAATTACAAAAACAATTCCAATTAAAGGAAGGGTTAGATAGAAAGTAAATTTGTGAAGGGGAAGAAAAAGAACCGGAATAAGAGTGATGACAAACCAACAAACTGAAAAGAGAATCAGAATTATAGCTCTCTGATTAATTAATTTTTTTTGATTTTTTACCAGCAAATATCCAATTCCTGCAACGAGGGTAGCAAACAAAACAAAAATAGGAATTATCTCTTTGGAATAAAACTTAAAAAGATTGGGATTAAAAACAAATCCCGGCCCTACAAAATCCACCAGCATTTCTGGAATATTTAAAGACCATAATCCATACCAGAATAAGGTATTAAAGGCCCTCAAAGAAAAATCCCAAACATAACTATCCCCCACTGCCAATCCATAAAAACGCACTCTTAAGTAAAGATATCCGGCCAAAATCAAAAGATGGGGCAAAAGAAAAACGAAAAATCTACTAATGGAAACTTTTGTATCTTTCGTTACTTTCCTGAGAGCATATATAACAACCAGAACAGCCGGCAAAACTACAGCCGTTTCCTTGCTCAAAAGGGAAGCCAAAAAGAAGACAAAGGAAACAAGATAATATTTAAGCTTCGCTCTATCCAAGAATTTAACGAAATAAATAACGGAGAGAAGGAAAAAGGTAGTAAGCCCGAGTTCCTGAAATGTCGCCAAGTAATAAAGGTGTCCAAAGTGGGTTGCACTCGTTGCGTACAAAAGTGCTGCTACCAACGATATTCTTTCATTTTTCAAAAGCTCCAGAGCTAGCCTGAAGACTAAATAAATCACTCCGAAAAATACCAAAAAAGAAATTACATGAAGGCCAATTGGATTCAAATTAAAGAGACTGCGACCCAAAAAATAAAACACCTGGGTGGTTATAGGCCGATACATTCCTAGCCCATCCGGCCCAACGGTCAAATTGAAAAAATTAATAAACCCTCCTAAAGAATTTGTCTGTGAAATTTTGAGGAGAAAAAAGTCGTCGTTTGTATAAAACCCAAAAATGGAGGGGAAATAAAGAACAAAAGATATAATAAAAATGAGAAGTAGATATTTTAAGATTGGTTTCATTAAATTCCCAGGATATTTACTATCGCTACTCTTCCTATATTGTGCAAGTAATGCAGCAGCAGTATCAGTGGGTTCTGGGTATATTTCTCCGCAATCTGCTCGTCCGCAAACAGAACCTTTTTAAATTTTTTTGTTGATATCGATCCTTTATAAATTCTGAAGCTTGATAGGGTTTTATTGATAGCCTCGGGCATTCGCTTCTTTCCCAACTTGAGCCACAAATCATACTCCATCACACCGGTCTTTGTTCCTGTAAACGGCCCGAACTTTAGATAGGTCTTCATGCTTAGAAAGACAGACGGCTGCATTAAATAGTTAACCATCAAAAGAAGGTCGTATTTATTTTGAGAAAGCAGGAAATTTTTGTAATCCGTTACAAACGATGAAATAACTTTTCCTTTGCCATCAATTATCTCCCCTTTCCCAGCTATCCAAAGAGTTTTAGGGTGCTTTGCAAAATATCTTCCAACTTCTAGAAAAGCCCCCTTTTTGTACACATCATCAGCGTTGATATAGGTTACGATGTCTCCGGTTGCTTTTGCCAAACCTTTGTTTATGGCATCCACCTGGCCCTTATCCTTTTTCGATTCCCAGGAAATTATCTTGGGATATTTTTTTGCATACTTTTTGAGAAGCCCAATCGTTCCATCAGTGGATCCTCCGTCTTGGACAATAACCTCAAGGTTGGAATAATCCTGAGAAAAAATCGATGAAAGTGTTTCTCCGATAAAGCGGGCTTTATTTAACGAGGGAATAACTATGGAAATCTTTGGTAGCTTTTTCATTCATTAGGGTTTGTTTTTTGTCTTTTTCAGGTTTTTAATTGCTTCTTTCCTTACTAGATCTTCGAGTTTCTTTTCTAATCTACGGGTTCTAACGTATGCCAAGGAAACCATGACTACAACAAGTACAAAGCCGCCCATTATAAGAAGGTCCAGAAGCCTTGAAATAAAGAAAGTCTCAGCAATATTTCTTAGGGTGTCGGGGAAAAGAACCATTATTATTGCGCCCGACCAGGCAACCACCCAAACTGCAACCTCAATCCTGTTTATCTCGCGTCTTTTGAAATTAACGTACGCGAAGTAAACCATTATCAAGGCAAAAACTACTGCCAAAAATTGTAAACCGAGTATCATCTTAGTTTGAATTGCAGGATATCAAATAGAATTTCAAGGCCGGCAGTGACAGTTAGGCCTTTGAACTTATCATAGTATACGGTTGTTACAGGCACCTCGCAATGTTTTAGACCGTATTTACCAGTCATGGCCACAATTTCCGTTTCGACGCTATAGCCTAAAGACGTCCAATTAATTTTCTTGTAAGCCCGCTTCGTAAAGGCTTTAAAACCACAAAGGATATCCCCGACTTTAATTCCAAAAAGAACCTTAACCAAAAAAGTAATAAGTTTATTACCAAGAAGTCTCACCGTCGGTGTTCCACCAAGGTCCCTCGCTCCAAAAACAACCTCGCATTCTTTAAGGGCCTTTATGAACCTTGGTAAGCCCGAAGCTTTATGCTGTCCGTCCGAATCCATAACAACAACCGCGTCCGCACCCAAACCAAAGGCTGCCTCGCAGCCCGTCTTTAGGGCCGCCCCCTTGCCTAAATTTATTTTGTGCCGAAGTACACTCCCTGTATATCTTTCCGCAACCTTAGAAGTATCATCCTTAGAGCCGTCATCAACGACAAAAACCTCAAGTCCCATCTTTTCGATTTCCGAAAGAACAGGACCTATTCTTTTCTCCTCGTTATAAGCCGGAATTACAATAGATATTTTCATTAAGAAACCCAATAACCACGTACAAAAAGCATAGAGGCTAGCGCAAGTGTAGCAAAAAGAAGGAGAAAAATAACTGTTTTTACAACTTTAGGTAGTTTTTTACTCCACAACGCCATAAGAATAAATGCAGGGAATAGAACAGCTACGTATCTGGGAAAAGAAGAAAAACTCCCCGATAAAGGTGGAATCAAATATCCTGCAGCTAAATAAAGTGCATAGCTTAAGCGGAGTCTGAAAAAAGCCCATACCGAAAGTACCAAGAAGATTAATGCAGTCACAATTTCCAGCAGGGTCGTAAAGACAACGGGAAAATAGGAAAGGGTGAGATTGGGAATAACTTTAAAGAAATATCGGTAAAATACTTGGGGAAGTAAAACCAAATTTGTAGAGCGTTGCTGTCCAAAGATTGCAATTGAACTAAAAAATTCCAGCGGGTTTCCAGTTGATTTATTCAGATAAAGCATATAAATTCCCAGCCCCGCAGGAATAAGCAGTATGGAAATGATAGGCAGGAAAAGATTTAGTTTAGGATTTTCCCTTTTGGCTCTTATTACCTCGTAGGCAATTGCAGGAAGAAGTGCTAACCCCGTAATTCTGGTTGCAGTTAGGACCGCTCCCAAAGTTCCTGCAAGGATCCAATTTCCCTTCCTTGCAAAATAAAAAGACCAAACCGCCAAAGCCAGAAACAAACTTTCTGTGTAAAAGGACCCGAAATAAAAAGAGGTAGGGAATAATACTATAAATAGTATAGTGGCCTTGGCAATATCCTTTTTGTAATCAAGCCCAATTAGTTTCCAAAGTCCTACCAGGGCAAGCAAAAAACTTATGTTTGATACAAGAAGACCGGAAACCGCAATATCTTTAAAGCCGCTTCCAACAAATAACGACACGAATTTAACCACCATAGGATAAAAAGGGAAATAAAAGTATGTCAGAGGAAGGTATCCTTGCAAAGCCAGGGAGAGATAATGTTCGCCATCGAAGTTTATCCACGACCAAAAATAGGGATTCTTCAGGTAATTTTCTATCCCTCCCCCAAGAAATAGTTTCTGTAACGGAAAGAAAGAAGCAGCAAGAAAAACAAATCCAAGAAGTAAAACCCTCCAGCCGAGGAAGGATGTAATAATAAATTTAAACTCGCCTTTTTTCATTTACCAGCAACCAACCTATATATATCGGCAACCTGCCCTGCCGCCTTGTCCCACGAATAGTTTTTGACAAAAACCTTGCCCGTTTCGATAAGTTGTTTCTTGATCTCGCCATCCTCTAAAACCATGGTAATTTTTTCTGCAATATCTTTTGGGTCTTTGGGGTCTGCGAAAAGGCATGCAGGTTCCCCTATCTCTACCAGAGCTTGCGTCTTTGCCGCAACCACAGGACAACCCGAAACGAATGCCTCCAGTACGGGAAGTCCAAAGCCTTCATAAAAAGACGGCTGACAGTATGCGCTGGCAAGGTTATATATTCCCGCCAAATCCGCATCGTCAACAAATCCTAAACGGATAACGTCTTTGTCCCCTCCGTATTTGTCCAAAATCTCTACCAACGGCTTATTTTCCGGATGGTTTCTGTCAAAATCGGTAGAGGTAGCCTTTTTCCCTACGATTACAACCGGAATTTTGGCTATTTTTGAGGCCTTGATAAGGCCCAGAACATTTTTGTTGTAATTGACGTCTCCTACATAAAGAATAAATTTTTCAGGAAGAGAATACTTTTTCTTTATAGAATCCAAGAAGTCTTTATCTTCTATCGGCCTGAAAATTTCCCGATACCCAAGATATATTGGAAAGATTTTTTCCTGGGGGATTCCTAAAAACCTCACGATATCTTTTTTAGATGTCTCCGAATTTGCTATTATCGCATCCATCTTCCTTACCAAGAATTTCTGAATTAAAAATCTCAGTCTGCCCTTTATTCCAGGGGGGTATGCGTCAGGATAGACAAGATAAATCAAATCGTGAATTGTAAGAATTGATTTTCGGCGTTTAAAAAAGGGGATACTAAAAAAATACGGGTGAAACTTCTGATAATGGACGACGTCGTATTTCGATAAATCGGCACGACTCACATCCTCCAGCCCAATCTTAATGTCTTTAATCTTTTTGAGATGTTCGAGTAAGGATTTGGTATGAAAACCTATTCCCCGAACGGCATCCCTGTTTTTTAATGGTCCTGTATCAAATGCGACGCGAATCATCTTATTAAATATCTAATATAAGCTCTGGGAAATCTCAGTGCCGAGAAAAACGAAAAAACAATTCCCTGAAACCCGTCGAGTATCCCCTTGTGCCTTATTTGTGTCAGGAAAAACCACCAAACCGGCTTGATTATTACGTAACTGACAAATTGCCAAGGATTTTTCCCAAGCTTGTCATCCTTCATTTCCGTAACTATCAAATCAATATAGTAGCTATTCCTCTGCAGGTATCTTTTAAAGGTCGGGTCGGCCATATGGATGAGGTCGTTTTGCAACCAGCCTACCCTTCCGTCGATCTCCATCTGTTCGTGAACGCTTTTTGCGGGGAAACTGGCTTTCCCTCTTCTAACCAGTCTGATTACTCCATCGGGATAAACTCCGCCCCAGCGTAAGTATTTCCCCAAGAAAAAATTTAATCTTGGTATGAAAAAACCAGCGTATTCCCCCTCTTTCGTTCCAATTTGTCCGTCCCTTTCTTCAAGAAGCCTCTGGTGTCTTAAAAACAATCTTCTATTCTTAAGGGTTTCCTGGTATTTATCAATTTCTCCATCTCCCATAGAAAGCACTTTCTTTATTTCTTCAGCAAGCTTTGGGGTTACCCTCTCGTCCGCATCCAACTGAAGTATCCAATCCCCTGAAGCCGCATCCAGAGCTTTTTGTTTGGTCTTGTGGAAAATTGGCTCGTGCCCAACAGAGATTACTTTCGCACCGAGGCCTTGGGCAATCTGCCTTGTTCTGTCTTGGGAGGATTCATCAACAACAACGACCTCATCCGCAATATCCGAAACGGAGGAGAGACACTCTTCTATGTTTTTTTCTTCATTTCTGGTGGCGAGAACCACCGAGAGCTTATTATTTGCCATATTATCCCGATTTTAACACCATACGAGCCGCTTTTTCTCCTAACTCGATCGCATAGTTAGTTCCCCTGTCCCAGGGGTAAACCTGCTCGATGTTTGCCAAATAAAGATTTTCAATCGGCGTTTCCATGGAAGGCATCAGCTTCGAATAGTTCAGGGGAACAATTGGCTGGGCGAAAGGAGCCTTAAACACCCATGACCCGATAACCAAGTCCCTGGAGAAAGAAGGATTAATCTTTTTAAGATACGGCATATATTCACTTAATAGAAAGTCTGCGTCTTTCTGGAAATATTCGTGGTTGTTGGGCAAGTAGTTGCCTATATAAATGATATTTTCCCCTCCGTAATTAGAAGACTGCATGAAATTGGTATGCTCAACAACTGCCAGAAAAGGAAATTTTGTCTCCCCGATACTCAACCAGTAGGTCCCATCGGAAAGAAACTTCCTTTTAAGGGAGAGCACAAGATTGACAGCCCCCAAACCCTTAAGAGAAGAGAGATTTTGTGTGTAGCTTTCGGGAAGGCCTTTGACAACCTTCAAAAACAAAAACGAAGGAAGGGTACAGATTACGCTATCGAAGGTATATTTTTCTTTTTCTGTTTTAACAACTAGCTTCTCCCCGTCCTTTTCGACTGATTCGACCTTCGTTTCATAAAGGAATTTCCCGCCTAGCTTTTTGGTCTTTCTTTCCAGCCTTTTTGCAAAAGACAGAAATCCTCCTGCCGGATAGCACAGCCTTGTACTTCTTTTTTTGATTCTTGCCCAAAACCAGGAAGCGGGAATCATATTGGCATATGAAGAAAACTTCTTTTGAAATAAAGGCTCCCATAAAACCCTCCAGGACTGTCCTCCCATGTATTTTTCCAAGAATTCTTTTGCGGTTACCCTCTCCAGGGGCTTCCAAAAGGGAGTCAGCTTAAGATAGGCCAAAACAATTCCCGTCCTTAGCCTTTGCCAAAAAGAAATCCTGCCGAACCTTAAAAGGGAGAGTGGCGAATCAAGCTGAAAAATGCCGCCGTCAAGAAAGGTGGAAGTTTTAGTCGGTTCAATTACCACCTCCTGGCCGATTTCTCCAGCCAGGTTTCTTGCTGACATATCCGAATAAAACCAGTGGTGGTAGTGCTTTTCCAAAGACCACTTCCAGCCGGGTTTTTCAAAGCCCACGGCAAGTCCTCCCGGCTTATCATCCATTTCAAAAACCGTAACTTCCGCTCCCTTTCTGGCGAGCTTGTAAGCCGCCGCCAGACCCGAAAAGCCTGCGCCGATTATTCCGACTTTCATTTTTTAGTTGGCAACCGCCTCAAAATAGAGATATCCGTTTGTGCCGTAAACTCTTTTAACGATATTTGCTTCGTTGTGGATTTCTTCATCGGTCCCGACGATTAGGGTATTGGGGTTGTCGGGTCTTATTCTGTCGAAATCGATTGCCTCAAAGTGGTATTTCTCAAAATCCTTGACTGTCGAAAACCCGTACTTGTCCCGGGGAGAAAGAACGTGTTCTTTCTGGAACTTCTGGGGTGAATATTTCGTATAAAAGAGAAAAAGAATGTAGGGCTGGTCGTATCTGTCCGTAACCCAAACTTTCTTAAATTTGTCTTTATTTTCCTCCACATACGAGACCAGTTCTTTGACTCCGTATTGGGACGAGAAGGGATATTCTTTGGCCATATGCACCCAATACATGTGCAGGTACCTTGCATAACCTATCCCGATAAAAACCAGGAAAGTGGCAAATATAATCTTCAGAACCTTTTTGTCGAAAAAAGAGTGCAGGGCTTGGGAAAGAGAAATAAGCCCGTAGGCAGAAATGACAACCAGGGGTATAACCATATTCTGGGCCCTCAGGGCATGCGGGGATTGAAAGGTCAAAGCTGCCCCCGCGGGTGCCACCAAAAGCCAAAAAAGGGTAGGTTTCCAGCCTTTGGGTCTTTTGGCGATAAAAACGAAACCGAAAACCAAAAACAAGAAATCCAGAATGTACATCTGCCCCGTCTCGGGGACTTTATTTCTTTGGATTACGTCTCCCGAGACAAAAAGGAATTCTCCCTCAAAATGCGCCAGCCAATTTTTGGCAAAGGCCAACCCGTAATTTACGGGTTTATTGTGAATAATTCTGGCAATAAAACCCTGATAGCTTTTGTGCTCTCCCCTTTGTTCCTCAATCCTTGCAAGGGGTCCTGTATCGGCAAAAAGCCCAACCCCTGCGGCCCTTGAGGAAACCTCTCCCTTGGTGACATCACGAACCAACGGAAACAACAAAACCAAGGCAATAGCCCCAGCCACCAAAAGGTGTTTAATGCTTGTCTTAATTCTTTTGAAGTAAATAAGAGTGAGCCCCGCCACAAGAAGCGGAACCATAACTCTTGCGACATGATATGTATACAAGGAAAGGGCAAAGCTAACCGCTGAAAGAAAAAAGAACTTGGGCTTTTCAAGGGCTTTGATAAAGAGCCATAATCCCAAGACTATAAAGAATGTTGCCGTGTTTACCTCCCAGCCGCCTCTGGAAAAATGGATGTGCCAGGGGGAAATAGCAAGGAAGAATGAAGAAACCAAAGCCAACCTCTCATCCTTAAACATCTGCCTTACCAGAAGGTACAAAAGAAAAACAGTCGCCACTCCCAATAAAGCTCCCGGGATTCTCACCGCCCACTCGTTAAGGCCCAAAAACTTTACGAAAGGAATAACCAGGTAGAAATAAAGACCCGGCTTAAAATCGTTGAAAGACTGGAAGTGTATCGGCCAGGGATTTCCATGCTCGTCTTTCCCGGTTTCAATCAGGGAATATGCGTTATAGCCGATGGCCGCCTCGTCGGCGTTTAAGGCGGGATAGTCGGAAAGTCTATAAAACCTTAGGGAGAAAGAAATTAGAACGATAAGTAAAATCAGTATTTTTTTCATTTGACCTCCAAAACCCTAAAGGCGGTGTAAATCCCGTCCGGATATTTAATGTCAGCTATCTCTCTGAAAAGATTCGGGTCTGAGGAGTCCTTGGGGGGTATCGTCTCAGGGTCGGCCGCAAAAAGAGTGCCACTGTCCCCCCTAAAAAGGGTCCAGTTGATTATCGTAAATTCGATGTTGTCGAGCTTATTAACATAGCCGACATCGCCTTTAAATTCACTTTCCGAAAGCACTGCCTGTTTCTGATATTTACCGGGGTCATACTTCTGATAAAAAAGAAAATAGATGTAGGGCTGGGCAAAAGACTGCTGGACAACTATCTTTTGGTAATTTTTCTGAATCGGGGTTATCTCTTTTACTATTTGCTTGTAGCCGTATCCCCAAAGCTTGGCCTGGTGTATGGGCAGGTGTATAAAGTAGGCGTCCAGGAAATAGGCAAAACTCAAGAGAAAAACAACAAGATAAGCGAATTTAAAATATTTGCTCGAAAGAATCCTTTGGAGCCCAAAGGACAGAATAATTACCATAGGAATAACCATGTTCATCGCCCTTATGGAGTGAACCTCGTTTCTTGACAGGGCTGCTGGCAAGGGAGACAAGATAAGCCACAGCCAAACAAATGCGGTATTTTTGTTTAGTCCCTTTCTTACAAGTGCCACAAATCCCAAAATTATCAGGATAAAGTCTGAAAGAAGCAGCATTCCCTGGTAAGGAGCCGAATGCCGGGGATTTGACCAGTCCCCGTCGAAGAATAGAAATTTGCCGGTAAAGTGGTTAAACCATCTGCCCAAAACTCCCCGCGCGAAATTAAGGGTCTCCGTATGGAAAAGATAGTAGCTTGGATCACCTTTTTTCTCTCCCCCCTGGCCTAAGAAAGCACTCAGGGACTCTTGGGATCTGGGATACGAGAATATGCTAAATACCGTAAGTCTCCCGGTTTGGCCGCGAAAAAGGCTGACAAAAATCGGGAGGGAAATTACAAGTCCCACAAAAATTGCGGAAAGAAGATGTACTTTGGGGAAACGGATAATTTTCCGCCAATAAAGACAGGCAAGAATGATTACGACGATGCCCGTTGCCAGTTTTGCCCCCTGATAAGTCAAAAGTGTCAATGCAAAAAAGACAGATGACGGAACTATAAACTTGGACTTTTCCAGGGATTTGAGGAAAAAGTAGATGCCCGAAAGGGTAAGGGCCAGGGCAACGTTTGCCTCCCAAGCTCCCCTGGAGAAATATATGGTCCAGGGAGTAACCGCCAGAACAAAGGCTGAAACAAGGGCTACTTTCTCGTCAAAAAGTTTCTTGACGATAAGATAAAGAAGGAAAACGCTTAGTATCCCAGCCAAAGCAGATGGAAACCTTACTCCGAATTCAGTAAGACCAAAAACCATAATTGAAGGAATGGTCAGATAAACATAAAGCCCCGGTTTATAGTCGCCGAAGGATTTAAAAACAAAAGGCAAAAACTGCCCGTATTCGTCTTTTCCGGTCTTAAGTATTGAATAGGCGTTATAACCCAAAGAGGCCTCGTCAGGGGTCAAATGGGGCGGAACATTCCCAAGCAGCCACAGTCTCAAAATTGCTGCTAGAAATAGAGCCAAAATCAAAAACTTACTATTTTTAATTTTTGAAAGCATGTACTGTAACCCAGTAGGGATCCTCCTTCCTGACTTCTTCCTCCTCTTTTAATTTCCCATTTTGTTTGATTTCATAGGCGAAAGAGTTCTTTCTTAAAATCTCCAATACCTCTTCAAACTTATTGCCAGGATTGGTACTGCTACCATGAAACTCAACGATAATCTCGTCGACCAGGTAAAGCCTGTTTTCTATTTCCTTCAAGGCTGAGCCCTCTCTTCCCTCGATGTCTAACTTTATAAGATCAACTTTCCCTTCTATAAATTTAGATAATTTTGCGGCTTTAACTTTAATCGTCGTATATTTCTCTGGGCTATACCATTTATTCTTTACTACAGCGTCGCCCCAACTCCAGGGACCCTTTCCCTTGCTCATATAAAAAGCTATCGTTCCAGTTTTGTCCGAAACGGCCATGTTTAATGGACTAACGTTTTTAAGTTTGTTTTGATAAATGTTCTGCTTCAATAATTTGAAATTTTCGGGGTTTGGTTCAAAGGCGACAATCTTTGCCTCCGGAAAAAGTTTCTTAAAATACAAAACGGATACCCCTATATGGCTACCGCAATCAAGAATGAGTTTCTTACGGTTATTCAGTTTGGGTTTGTTCACTTGCAGTAAAAAAATATCCTTATAAATAGCCAAAAATTCTCTGGTGTTACCAAATGAAAATTTAAAACTACCCAATTTGAGAAATTTAATTTTCATATATCTCAAAGGCTCCCCTTCCATCTAAAAAGTTTATGGTTTCCAATTTCTGCCAGCCGCTTGGCTTGTTTTCCGGAGAAGTAACTAAAAGACACGCGCTTTTACTACAATCCACCTTTCCTTTGCTTTCCAGAACAAAACTGGTTCCGCTTTTGGGAATATCCCAATCGTTGACAAAATAAAACTTGTCGAACCTGTCCACCCAAAACCAATCCGACTGGGCAAATCTAATAAGATTAGGGTCGCTTTTGTATTTGGCCGGGTCCCAAGGCCAAAAAAACAGGAAAAATTCGTGCGGTTCCCCGTACTTTTTACTGACAATAATTTTGTCGTATTTTGCGTAATTATCCTTTGCGTACTCGACAACCTGTTTATAGCCGTATTGCCAGGATGAAGAGTACTTGGTGGTGTAGTCGGTAAAATAGTCCATCAAATAGTTCTCCGCGAATAGATAAATTGCCACAAAATATAACGCTGTCAGCAAAACTTTAAACTTATTTCTAAATCTTTTGTTTAAATAATCGAAAACCAAAAATGCCCCGATGGCGGATAGTATCTGGGGCAAAGGTATCATCACCGAGGCCCTGGTAACCGCATAGACCTCGCTGGTGATACTGCCTGGCACGGGGGAAAGTAACAACCAGGCCAAAAGAAAAAGATGGTCCTTAGAGCCCTTAAAGGCTCTTTTCAGAAGTATCAAAACCCCCAAATAGAAAAATGGAAGATTGATAAGATAGGAGAGCCCCTTTGAGGGAAGGCTGTATTGATACTGGGTTCCCCCGCTTAAGAATAAGAATCGGGGCGACAAATACCCAAAATAATTTTGGCTAAATCGGGAAACAAAATAGACCGGCCGGTTGTAGATAAGCCTGGAAAGGGTTGGCGGAAGTTTTGAATTTTGTCTTTGCTCTTCAATTTTATTTATTGCTCCCTGATTGATGATAAAAAGCCATTGGGCTCTGGCTCTGGCGCTTGGCGCAAGAACAATAAGTCCAGACAAGACAAAAAAAGAGACTACGGTCAAAACTGCAAAGAAGGATTTATAGCCACCCTTTTTAAGAACTCTCAAAAATTCACCTCTATAAACTACAACCCCTGCCGCCAAAATAAGCGGGGAAAAGATTCTTGTCGAGTGATAGGAAAATAGAGTGAGAAACAGAAATAGAAAAGAAATAGGCAGTAGATATTTATTCTTCTGGCGATTGAAAAAGGCCGCCATAGCGGCTGTCAAGAGAAACACCGAAAGGTTTTGCTGCAAGACTATCCGCGAGGTAAAAAATGTCCACGGCTCTATTGCTACCAAGAAAGCCGCCAGAAGACTTAGGCTCTTGCGTTTGCTGATACCCATTCCGAGAAAGTAAGTGGCAATGACTGTCAGGACTCCCAAGATTGCATGAGGAAGACGTATGGAAAACTCGTTGAGCCCGAAAGCGGCAACGGAAGGGCTGGTTATATAGAGATTCAACGGCAAAGGATAATCCCCGTAAGCCCTGAAATTAAATATGGGAAATTTGTTCCCCCACTCATCCGCCCCGGTCGTGAGTATCGAATATGCGTTATATCCGTGGGAAACCTCGTCCCAAGAAACCGCCGCTGGATATCTATCCAAATAAACAACCCTTAATAGAAATCCCAGAAGGACAATTGAGCCAAAGATAAGAAAAAATATATTCTTCCTCATAACAGTCTCCTTATTTTACCGCCAAAAAGGCTTAAGGCTAAGGCCGAAGTCAAACTAACGAGACTTATGATATCCATGGCGGCTCTTAAAGGCGTTTCTTTCCAAAAGATCCTTACTTCCCCTTCCCCCTTTTTAACCTCAACCCCTATATTCCCTAAAGGTTTTAAGGGCTTTATCTCAGCCTCTTTGCCATCGATAGACGCATACCAACCCGGAAAGTAGTAAGAGTTAAAACTAAGCATTCCTTCCCCGGTTAGCTTGGCGCTGTAATCAACACTTGAATTTTGGGCTATCTTTTCAATCTTTGCGGTTTCGCTGGTAAACTTAGCTTCGGGAAGGACCTGGGGTCTTGCCTCAACCAATTTTGGCAAGAGAAGATAATCTTCACTGTAATTAAGATAATCCTTCGAGGGCGCCTGGGCCTGTCCTTCGGAGGTTCTTCTGGCGAAAAATCTATTTAGGAAATAATTATCATCTGCCTTGAAGTATTCACTGGGTCGGAAATAGGAAAAATTAACAAGAATAGAGGCTGCCGCCAAAACTGCCAAGAGCGCTTTTCGATATTTGCCCGAACCCACAAAAATAACCAGAGAAGAGGTTAAAAATGTGGTCAGCATAAGTATCCGCCAGGGGAACTGAATATAGCTTGAGAGCGAAAAAGCTTCCCACAAAAAAATTGACCTTATGTTCATCAAGAAAAGGGATAAAAGAATAGTTCCCAAAAAAAGAGCATACAGAAGCTTTCCTTTTTTTAGTGTCCGCCTTAACAAAAACACACTTAAGATAACCAAAATCCAGTTAATAATCCCCACCTGAAGAGAAATATCATCATTCGGTCCCGGGAGAGATGCTCCGTATCTAAAAGGAGAATAAATAAGTTGTTTGATAAAAGGAAAATGGTCCAGATAATTAAACGGCGTCGTTCCAACCAGAAGCCCTTTCTCGATAAACGCGGGGACCACAAAATAGGAAGCAGTGCCCAAACCCAAAATAAAGCCCAGTATGGTCCTTAACAGGGACTTTAAAGACCCGAAAGTTTTTGCCAGAACCAGAGCATAAAGTGCCGCAAAGGGGAGGAAAAGAATTGGGGCCAGGTTATGCGACAGAAGAAAAAGCCCGGTTACAAAAGCCAAAATCCCGACATCCTTTAACCGGCCCTTCTCATAAATCCTGAAAATTGCCAGGAGAAGAAGCGGAAAGAAAGCAAAAGCCATTGCCTCTCCAATGGCTCCTCTGACATATAAATCAACCGCCCGATATGGAGTGAAAATATAGAGGATGCTCCCTAAAAGTGCGGCCCACGAGTCCGTATGTTTTTTGAGCCAAAGATACATCAATATGCCCGAAGCCGGTATGGTCATAAAAAATACAAACTTTAAAGAAAAAATAAGAGAGTGGCTCAAAAAATAAATCAAAGAACCCAGGTAATAAGGAAGAACATAGTAGAAGTTAAAAAGTGGATACCCGTATTCGAAACTCATATCCGGAGCCCAGCGGGGAGGAATCTGGCCGGCTTCTATCGCCCTAACCATCTGGTAAAGATTGGCGATGTGGGGTTCATCCGAGAAATGAAAAAAATCTCCCCTTAAAAAAGGCAGAGACGCCAAAATACTGGCGGCCAGTATCAAAACAACAAAGATTAAGTTAGTTCTTTTTATTTTTGCGAATGAAAAATTCATAAGTCGAAAGAGAAAGTAGGCCAAGTATAGCCAATAGGCTTAGCGTGTCGCCAACTTTTCTCGGCCAAGTCTTTAATAATTTGGCCGAAATCTCGGATTTTCCCGCCGAAACATTAAATCCAACCAGACCCAATTCCCCAACCCCCTGGCTAACCACTTTCTGGTTATTTACCCTAACCTCCCAAACGGGAAAGTTATAAGCGGGGATAACCAGGCTTGCCCCATCTTTCCCCGCTTCCACCCGGGCCCCATACCAATTGCTTCCCCTCTCATAATTTAAGATTTCGGCTTGGCCGGACTGCACTATTAGCGAATCGGGAGCCTTAGCTTTGGGAGCATACTTTGCGACCTTTGGCAGATAATCATAAATACTGGCCGTAAGTTGTCTTTCCAGAAGCTCCCCCGAAAGCTTCTCCCCATCGGAGATGTCAAGCCAGCCTCTGGGCTGATAATAGTTGCCATACAAAGCCAAGGTGCCGATAAACAAGATAACGCAAAGGATCCATGAAGTTTTTTCTTTTAAGGTTGAGACAAAAATACCCCCCAGAACGGAGGTCGTAAAAACCCCAATCAGCATAAATCTCCAGGGAAACTGAAGGAATTGCAAAAATCCAAGATTTGCCCAAATTCCGGCAGAGCGGCCGTGGGATAAAAAGGCAGAGGCGATAAAGAGAAGCCCGAAGAAAACCGAGACAATTTTTATTTCTTTTTTCTTAGAGATAATCCCGAAAAGAATCCCCAGACTCCCGAACAATGAGGCAATCGGTCCCAATCCCAAAAAGGCATCGTCCAATGCCCCCTCGATGGACGGCCCATATCCCCATTTGGTCGAAATAAATATCTGCTTGAGGCTTATAAAGTGGGCCAAATAATTAAAGTAGCCCTGTTTTAGAGTCTCAAGATAGACAAGATTTCTTTCGATAACCAAAGGCAGCCAATAAAAAGAGGAAACAGCCAGACCAATTAACCCCGATATTGCCAGTTTGACCAGCGTTTCCTTCCCCGCCTTCTGTCTAATCAGTCTTAAAACCATCCAGGAGAAAACTACCGGAAGACTCATAAGAACCGTCAGATTATGGGAAGTCAAATAAATTGCCAGGCAGGCAGCAAAGAGGGCCATTGAAAGCTTGGTCTTCTTACGTATCAGACTTTCGAAACCCCAAAGAACCAGGGGCAGGGCAACAAATCCCCACAACTCACCCATGGCACCTCTTACGTATAAATCCGCTGCCTTAAATGGGGCATATAGGTATAGTATTGTTCCAAAAAGGGCGGCGCTTTTGGGAAGAAAGCTTTTGAGAAAAAGGTAGAAAAACATTCCCGAGAGAACCATGCTTAAGATAAAGCCGGCCTTTACAGAGTCGACAAAAGAAAGACCCGAGAGATGGGTTACCTCCATCAGATAATAAGGAAGCGGGGCATAATACTGGTAAAGAGGGTAACCATAACCGTAGCCTAAATCCGGAACCCAGCGGCAGGGAATTTGGCCGTCCTTTATACACTTATCCATCTGATTTACCCTAATGACCTGCATGTCGTCATAAATGGGGAAAAATCCGGGTCTTAGAAGTTTATAAACAAGAGGAATAACCAGAATGACGGAAATTAAGAAGCCAAGTAAGAGTTTTGTTTTTGGCACTTTTTTACAGTTTTACAAAGAATCACTTTTGACCATTACCACCGCCGGCGTTCCGTCCGGAAAGTAAATTGTCTTTTCGGCCTCAAGACCGCTGGGAAATTCCAGGGGTTTGCCTACCAATAAAATCCCCTTTTCCCCTCTTGAGGCGGGAATATCGATGCTTCCGAAACTGTATTTATCAAGACGGTAACCCTCCATCTGGTCCAAATAGGAAAAGCCCTTCTCCTGATAAACAAGCCAGTCTTTCGAAGCTTCCTGATAATCTCTCGGGTTTAATCTCTTGTAAAAGGCGATGGAAATGTGGGGAACAGAGAAGGATCTACTGACCCTGATCTCGTTATACTCTCCCTCTACCGAACTTAGATATTCAACCATTTCTCTCATGCCGTAGTGCATGGAATCTGCTGCCCTATAGGGAGTATGAAATAGATAATCCTCACTAAAGGAGAGAAAAGAACTCAAAAAGACAATCCCCAGCAAAGAGGAAACAGCAAAGAGTGAAAATTTATTGGTAAATCTTTCCTTGAGGAAACGATAAAAGAGATAAAAACCGTAGGCCGAGAGAACCGTAATGGCCGGGAGCATCACCGCCAGCCTATTTGCCGCATAGCCCGGCCCTTTGGTGATTGCCGCAGGTAACGGTGAAAGAATAATCCACAAAAATATAAATCCCAGGGGGTAAGCTTCCTTTTTTCGAATAAGAGCGATTAAAGACAAGGCCACAAACAAAATCTCAAAAAGATAAAGCACGCCACGACCGGGTATCATGCCGTAACTCCACTCTCCTGCACCCTGGAAAAAGAGGAAAGCGGGGGATAAATAAGAAGAATAATTTTGCAGGAATAAATTGGCCACGTAGGTCACTTTATTCGAATAAATTCGCGCAATCTTATCCGGCAGCCCCAAAAGGACGGCTTCGTATCTGCGTTGGCTTACGGCCATCCATTTATCCGTCGGGTTGGAAATTAAAATATCGGCCCCTCTTTTCCCCGCTCCCCCAAAAAGAATGGTCGAGAAGGCGACCAGGAAAAATAGCGAAAAGACCAAGAAAAAGATTTTGTATCGGGAAAGGATGTGCCCGATTTTCTTTATCAGGTTTCCTTCGGAGCCCCTTAATGAAAAAAAGTAAAGAAGAATAACAATGAGGGGAGTAAAAAGACGGGCCGCGTGGTAAGAGAAAAGGTTAAGTCCAAAAGAAACAGCCGCAAGAAGCATCCATTTGGGCCTTTCCAATCCTTTCAAAAATGCCCAAATCCCCAAAGGGATAAAAAGCGTGGTCAGATTGGCTTCAAATGCCCCCCTTGATAAAGAAATGTGCCAGGGGGAAATGGCCAGAAGGAAAGCCGCCATTGTCGCAAGAGTGCGGCCCTTAACCGTCCCTGAGCCTTTAAAAAGCTCAAAGACCATAAGATACGCCATAAGTACCGCCAACGTCCCGGCCAGAGCACCCGGTAGCCTAGTTGAGAATTCGTTGAGCCCGAATAGGGCTACCGAAGGAATGGCCAGATAGGAATAAAGGGGCATTTTAAAGTCGCCAAAGGAACGAAAAGTTAACGGCCAACTTACCCCCCATTGGTCTTTGCCGGTGGTTAATAAAGAGTAGGCATCATATCCCAAAGAAGCCTCGTCCTGGGTAAAACCCACCGGAAAGTTTGAAATACCGATAACCCTGACTATCAGGGCAAAAGCAATAATGAGTCCCAATACAATTTTATTTCTCATGCTTTATTTTTTGGGAGCACCGAAAAATACATAAAAGATAGGCGTTCCGTCGGGTGCATAAGTAGTTTTAATTAAGTTTAGGCCCATCCCATTGAAGATTTCGGGATTGGTGGCGTCTTTCTCGGCAGAGGCAACCACCAAGATATTAGGGTCGGCCAGATTTTCTATCGGCTTTTTCAAATCTCCGAAATAATATTTCTCCCCTAGTTTAAATCCGTCCATGCCCGGGACAATCTGTTTATCGAAAGTGTCTTTCTCAAACTCTTTCTGAAAGGAAGCCATATCGTATTTGTAGTAAAAAAGAAATCTCGGCAGCATGGGCTCGTAGGTACTGTTAAGGTATACCCTTTGGTAATTTTTATCTTGCGTCTGAACAAATTCCAGGGTCTCTTTGAATCCGTACTGCCAGAGTTTCCAATTTTTGACCGGCCAAACAACAAAGTAATGGTTCATGAACCTGGCCACCTCGAAAATCATAATTAGAATGGTAACCAAAAGGGCAGCTCTTCTTACAAGGAGCTTTTTTATCCCCAGCAAAGATTCAAAACCCAAGGAGGAAAGTAAGATAAGGGGCGGAAGCATGAGTATCAGCCTGGAGGCGTGAGTCCCTCCCCCCTTTGTAAAGGCAGCTGGGATGGGGGCAAGAATAAACCAGAGAACAATTAGCCAAAGTTCTTTTGGCTGGCCCTTTTTAGCCATCAATCCGTAAATAACCAGAAAAAGTCCGAGAAGAACAAATAAAACGTCCAAATGATACATCTGGCCGAACTCATCTACCGAATTTCGCGTATTTGCATCTCCCCTGGCAAACAAAAACGCCGGAGAAAAAGCCTGGGTGTAATTTTCAAAAAGCCTGGTAACAATCACGGTTGCCTTGTTGTAAAAAAGTTTTCCCGGAATTCCCCCTGAAAACTTTCTGGCATTTTCTACCTCAGCAACTACCTCGGTCTTTGCAATAGCCGAAATATCGGAAATTCTTTTGGTGGTTCTACCCCTTAACGTCCAGCTTAGATAAGGGCTCAAGACCACAAGGGTCAATAAACCAATAAGTAGAAGCTTTTTAATTCCGTGGGCAAATATTTCGCGTCTGAATAGCATGGTTAACCCCACCACAAACAAAGGCACGAAGACGGAGGAAATCGCATAGGTATAGATGCTTAAGGAAAAAAGTATGGTTGAGGCAACAAGATATCTAAAATCTCGCCTGCCCTTTAGGAAAGAATAAGTTCCAAAAATCACAAACGGCAAGAGGATTCCGGCATCATTGGCCTGCCGGGAAAAATTGAAATGCCAGGGAGAAAAAAGCAAAAACAGGCTAGAGATTACGGCTATTCTCTTCCCGAGAAGCTCTTTGGCCAAAAAATAAAAAGAAAGAATACTTAAAAGTCCCATTAAAACCGCGGGTCCCCTGACTCCCAACTCGTTGAGTCCGAATGCCTTTATAAAAGGGGCCGCCAGATAAAGCTGCATAGGCAGGCGATACTCGGCAAAGCTATGAAACATTACAGGGAACTTATTGCCAAAATAATCTTTGCCCGTTGTTAGAATCGAGTTTGCCTGAAGACCAACGTCCAGCTCATCTCCAAAAAGAGATATCGGAACCCCTCTTAGCTGCCAAACACGAAGGAAGGCGCCTATGGCGAAGGCGACAATGACAATTAAAAGCAATAATTTTTTCATGCCCAGTTATTAAGCCAACCCGAAAGCATCACAAGCATCCAGATTGACCCGGCGTTGTTCTGACGCTTTTCTTGGTGCTCATCCCAAATTTTATCAATCTTTTCCTTCCCGACAAAATCGTAAAGCTTGGGGTTTGCCAAAACCCCATAGGAAAAGTCTTTAAGCTCCTCCCTTATCCATTTGGCCAAAGGAATTCCGAAGCCTTTTTTGGGTCTTTTGGAAACTTCCGGCAAGAACTTCTTCAGGAGTTTCCTCAGAAGTATCTTCGTTCCCAAAAGGTTTACGTGCGAACCGGGAAAGCCGTAAGCAAAGTCAATCACCCCGTTATCCAGATAAGGCACTCTAACCTCCAGAGAATTATACATCGAAGCCCTGTCCGTCTTGACCAAAAAGTCATCTCTTAAGTAAGTATAAAAATCGACTATCTGGGCCTTACGATCCGGACTGGCAATCCCGTTCATGTCGGGCAAGGTTTTATCAAACCAAGCGAAGTCGGGCTTTTTATATAAAAGCCCCTCTCCCCTAAAAAAAGTTCGCATCATGTAAAGGTGTCTATCAACTGGATTTTTGGGAACGGCTTTTAGAAAAATCCTGGCCAATTCCTTTTTGGGATAATTTTTCCCAGACTCGGGCAACAAGTTTAAAAGAAAGACCGAAGAATCCAAAACAAATTTGGGCAGATGCTTAATTTTCTCTGCTATAAGCTGGGCCTGGTAGGTAGGATAGCCGCCAAAAAGCTCATCTCCACCGTCACCAGAGAGGGCCACTTTTACGTGCTTTCTGGCCAGCCTTGAGACTTTATAGGTCGGGAGAAAGGAAGCATCGGCCAAAGGCTCATCCAAAAGCCTGGTGGTCTCGTTATATAAAGAGGGAACCTCGCCAACATCAAAAGTTTCGCTGTAATGTTTGGTTCCGAGCCTTTTGGCCACAATCTTTGCGAAGCGGGATTCATCAAAACTCTCCTCGGCAAAGCCTATCGAAAATGATTTCAGCGATTTGACCTCAGAAATAAAATACGAAAGCAGACTCGAATCCACCCCTCCACTTAAGAAAACCCCGACGGGAACATCGGCATGTAGCTGGCTGACAACGGAGCTTCTTAACAGGTCTTCCAAAGACGTCTCTTCGTTGGTCTTAGTGCTGATTTCAAAAAATTTTCTAGTTACCACTCCCCTTTTGGAAAAGGTAAGCGTGTGTCCGGGAAGAAGCTTCTGCACGCCTGCAAACATTGATTTTTCTGACGGGATATAACCGAAATAGCAGTAGAGGCTTAGTGCTTCTTTATCTATTTTCTTGGCAAATCCGGGATATTTAAGAATTGTTTTGACTTCCGAACCAAACACCAATTTTTGCCCCTGGTGCCAAAAGTAAAGCGGTTTTATCCCGGATCTGTCCCTGGCTAAAAAAAGCTCCTGTTTGTTATCGTCCCAAATGGCAAAAGCGAACATTCCGTTTAAGTATTTGGCCATCCCATAACCGTACTTCTCGTAAAGATGGACCAAAACTTCCGTATCGCTTTCGGTCTTGAATTTATGCCCGTCTTTTTTGAGGTCTTTTACAAGCTCCCGGTAATTATATATTTCACCGTTATAGACAACCGTTAGGTTCCCGTCCTCATTATTTATGGGTTGGTCGCCGGTAACCAAGTCGATAATGCTTAGTCGTCGGACCCCAAGCCCCGCCTTTTTGTTTTTGCTGACAAAATGCCCGGAAGAATCAGGTCCCCGGTAGATAATTTCGTCGGTCATCTTGGACAAAACCGAGGGGTTGGTGTCAGAAGAAAAATCCGTATAGCCGGTAATTCCACACATTAAAACCTTTCGATGTTTTTAATCTCGTAAATTGGTTTATCCTGGGATTCGAAATAAGTTCTGACCTGAAGCTCCGCCAGAAGCCCCATGAGTATAAATTGCACCCCCAAAAAACCCAAGAAAATTGCTATCAGGAAAATCGGATTCCTATGAACAAAGACTCCAAAAAAAAGCTTCTGGTAAGCGGTTAGGGCCAGAGCTAATACCCCTAATATCATACTGCCCAATCCGAATGATCCAAAGACATAGGCTGGCTTGGTTCCATAGGAACTGACAAATTTGACGGTAATAATATCAATTAACGTTTTTACTATTCGGTTAAGTCCGTATTTTGATTGGCCACTCAGCCTGGGCCTGTGTTTTACCACAATTTCCCCGATTTTTGCTCCTTTAAGATAAATTAAGACCGGCAAGACTCTGTGGAGTTCTCCGTAAAGCTGCACACCTTTCAAAAA
>Ga0209323_10000064_pt1 | contig 56418 bp, 78 predicted proteins | sample Rifsed19ft2_FD_184014 | JGI IMG/M metagenome (GOLD analysis project Ga0209323, IMG submission 184014) | Soil microbial communities from Rifle, Colorado, USA - sediment 19ft 2 (version 2) | ecosystem: Environmental > Terrestrial > Deep subsurface > Rock core/Sediment | place: Rifle, Colorado...
CTTTGCGGTTTTTCGCAGGAGTTTAAACTATGTATTTGTCTGTTTCTTCAAAATCTTTTACGATTTGCATGACACGTTTTGGGGCGTTAATGGCTTCGAATGGTATGTTTCTGAGCAGAATCCACGGCGTCTTCCTTGCGATTACTGTGGCTGTGTGTTCTTCGCCGAAGCTTTTTTGCGCAACCGCGATGACCCTGCGTCTGACTTCGACTTCTGAATATTCGCCTAGCGCGTGCAAATATTCATGCAAGAGCAGGTTGTAAACCAAAGCGTTCACCACGCGTTTGGAGCTGATTGAATCCTCAACGATTTCGACCAAGGTTCTGTTCAAAACGATGTTGTTCGTCCCAATCGGATGATACGCGCCCAGTTGAAGCGGCAAATCGTCCAGAAAGAGCATCATGCTGCCTCTGCGTTTGCCCAAATAAAACTCTACCGTGCTCTTGACTATCCGCCAGACTTCAGCGTAACTCTTAGCCGTTTCTAGGCTATTGCGGAACTTATCGACAACAGAAGGTTTGCCTTTGCTCAAGGTTTTCGCCTCTGCAAGGAGTGAAATGGGTAAACCTCACCTTTAAGCGCATAGCTTCGATTATGGCGGAAAGAGCTGGAAGGCTACGGCAGAGACGAAGTCCTAGAACTATTCAACAAATGGGAAAAAATAGTCTAAGCTTCCGTCTCAAACTTTTTTCCCTCTTAATCCTCTAAACGCTGTTTTCCTCCTGTTTGTTGTGCTAAAGAAGAAACATGACTTCTCTTTCTAAACCTGAAAACGTTCTTTTTCTTAAAATTGCATCATAGGAATAAGGTTACGAATCGTTAGCTCCAACACCACAACTAAATATAAATCGTTATTATTTAAGAAAGCCTTAGTTAATAAGCTATGGTCTTGGGCTCCTGAGGTTTGGAAATGGAAAAAGATGCTATTAATTGGTATACGGATGAGATACTTAGAGAGAATTATCTAGCTTCAATCAGTATGTATAAGTTCATTGAGAGAGATTTTAGTGAGTGTTTAGAGTACGTTGCTTTCAAGGAAGACCATTTACAAGTTTATTCGTTCAGGTTTGCCAACTTGATTCTCAGAATAGGACCTGAAATCTTGAGGCTTTTCAATTTGGTATTGTTTAATCCCAACAGAACAGCTCATTTTAGCTTCCATCGGGATGTAAAGCCTTCACTCGTTGAGTTGCAGAAAAAATGTGAAAAAAGAAATGACTACATCATGGACTACTTCAAAGCCATAAAAAATGTACGGATTGGTGGTATTGGTTACATTGGGGTCAAGGTAAAAGAGTGGGACAAGTACCTCATTCCTTTTTGTGTAGATAAAAGGCGGAGAGTTAAAGGGAATGGGAAATGTGAAGAATATGATGTTATTCCATGGTGGGAAGATGGGTATAATGCACTCAGGCACAGAACTATAAGAGAATTTAGGGAATCTGCTACCTTTGAAAATGCCCTCTTTTCACTCGCAGGAGCTTGGGTTTTGCACGATGAGTATTTGGGTCGCGATTGGGGATATTCACTCGAATCCGAAATATTTGGAAAATGCGTGGACAGAAGTACGATTGAAACCAATCAGCTTCCTATGCTAAAATACAAACAAGCTTAGCGCAGGGAAACGAATAAGAAAAAAATCCTAGGATTTTGCCTGTACCCGGATGAGTGATTCTTTTTCCAAAAATATGATAATAGGAAATGAAGAAAAAAGGCGAGATTTCGCTGGAGATATTGCCAGCTGTCATATGTCCGCCGAACAGTTGAACGTCGTATTTCTGGTTGTCAAGCAGAAGTTTAATCGACATTTCATCCTATCTATAAGGTGGTGGGTATAGTTTTCTTCGAGCAGCTAGTCAGTTCTCAGTAAACTACTGAGTTGTTTCTATTTATAGTTTCTTTATATAAGGGGGCTATAGTCTTTTCCGAGCGCATCAGAGCACCGTTAAAGCACAGGCAGTGACTTTCAGTAACTAGCAATAACACGCTGTTACCAATTTGCTTCTGCAAACCTCCACGTTTCCCACGCTTTCACCATGATTAGAAAACTATATAATCCCTCATCACCTCAGGTAGATATTAGCCAAGAGGAGGAAATTATGTGGCAAGCATGGTTCTTGTAAGAGATATCATGTCCAAAGACGTTAAAGTAGTGCGACCCGACACAACCGCCCAAGAAATAGTAGCAACCATGAACAAATTCAACATAAGCTCAATAATCGTCGTTCAAGGCGAAAGACCAGTTGGTATCATAACAACCCGCGACATTATGGTGAGGCTGGTGGAACAGTGTTTGGCACCGAGAGCCTTGACAGCCAGACAGATCATGACTAGCCCACTGGTGACTATAAGCGAATCAGCCACCATCGAGGAAGCTGCCAGACTCATGGCAAGAAGGAAAATCAAGACTCTGCCAGTCATGGACAACAATAAACTTGCTGGCATAGTGACCTTTACGGACATCGTGTTCAAAGTGCCCACGCTACTTTCGCTACTCGAAGAGCTCGTGAGACCGTACCGCCGCACTTACTAAGCCAGCCATTTCTTTTTTAGAATTCGGGCTTTGGCTTGCCCAATTTTTTGTTTAAGCACGCGCGGATGAAACCGTAGTATTCGGGTGAAGGCCTGCCGGGGCGACTTTTGAATTCGCCGTGAAACTGCGAAGCAAAGAAGAAGTAATGGTTAGGCAACTCCAGAGTCTCCATTCTTCTGCCATCCGTGCTCTTACCAGAAAAACATAGCCCGTTTTTCCTGAGAACTTCCATGTAATCCAAGTTGACCTCAAACCTGTGGCGGTGACGTTCGTAAACTTCCTCTTGTTTATACAAATTATGCGCAAGCGTGTTCGGTTCCAGTATCACTTTATGGGCGCCTAAGCGCATTGTGGCGCCTTTGTATTCTACTCCGCGCTGCTCGGGCATGAGGTCAATCACGGGATGTGGCGAGTTAGGGTTGATTTCGGTGCTGTTGGCATCTTTTAAGCCGCAGACGTTTCGAGCGAACTCGATAACTGCTAGCTGAAAACCGTAGCATATGCCCAGAAAAGGTATATCGTTCTCTCGTGCAAACTTTATCGCAGCCATTTTTCCTTCGGTGCCTCTAGGACCGAAACCATAAGGAACAAACACGCCGTTAAACGCTTTAAGGTCGCTGACGCATTCGGGATTCTGTTCTAGCTTCTCTGCCTCCATGTACGTGATGCACACTCGTGTCCTGCAAGCTGCGCCGCCGTGACGCAGTGCCTCGTTCATGCTGACGTAGCTGTCTGTTAACCCAGCGTACTTGCCTACCAGCGCTATTCGGACTTCATGCTCAGGCTTCAATATGGCATTCACAACCTGCTGCCATTCATGCAAATCCTGAACGGGGCAAGTGTAGCCGAGTCTTTTGCAGACAAAGTCGCCCATGCCCTGCTTATCAAGAATAAGGGGAACTTGATATATGGATTCCACGTTGTAAGAGCAGAAGACCGCGCCTTCTGGAATCGTGCCGAACAGCGCTATTTTTCGCAAGGCTTCCGCGTCAATCATCATGGGGCTTCTGGCGACAATGGTGTCGGGTTGAATGCCAATGCGTCGCAGTTCGTTGACGCTGTGCTGCAAGGGCTTAGTTTTCATCTCGTTCGTGACATCTAAGACTGGAACTAAGGCAACGTGAACGTATAGCGTATTTTCAAATCCTTCTTCGAGGCGCATTTGACGTATGGCTTCTAGGAAGGGCAATCCTTCTATGTCGCCTACTGTGCCGCCTACTTCTGTTAAGACAACGTCGGCGCTGGAGGTTTTCGCCACGGTTCTTATGCGATGTTTAATTTCGTTGGTCACATGCGGCACGATTTGGACGCAGCGCCCCAGAAAATCGCCTCGCCGTTCTCTTTCGATTACGGCTTTGTACACGAGGCCTGTGGTGATGTTGTTTTCTTGTTTTAAACTTAAGTCTAAGAAACGTTCGTACCAGCCTAGGTCTAGGTCGGTTTCGCCGCCATCGTCTGTCACGTAGACTTCGCCGTGCATGTACGGGTTCATAGTGCCCGCGTCCACGTTCACGTAAGGGTCGATTTTTATGACCGTGACCTTTAGTCCGCGTGTTTGCAGCATTTTACCAATAGAAGAAGTTAAAATACCCTTACCAACCGAGCTTAACACGCCGCCGGTGACAAAAATGTACTTAACCATGCTGTTTCCCCGTAATAAACTACACCTTTCAGCAGGAATTTATATAACTCTTTTGTGTGCCACACTGAAAAATTGTGCATCACAACGCGTTTTCAGTGTTCAATTGTTTTGACAAAGAACAGGGGCTTATTGCCTGCACCTGCGACTCCTTACGATACCGCGCGCAAGGATGTAAACGCCAAGGAAAATTAGGATAATTGACCACCAAGGTATTGATACATCGTAAAGCACTGACAACAGATAAAGAAAACCGATGAAAATTATTATTAAGCCTAAGATCATGGTTGCAATGGCTCCGCGTCTTCTGTAATAGCCATAGTATTCTCCTTCGTATCTCATGTGTCTGTGTCTCCAGTAAGGGCTGCTTTCCTCTTTAGCGCCGTAAAGGGGAGCGCCGCACTGGACACAAACTTTTGCGTCGTCCGCGTTGAGAGCGCCACATTTAGTGCAGTAAACCATTTTGCTTCTCCTTCCTTGTCACATTCTTGCGACACTGTTCAAAAGACTTTTGGTAGACTAACCTGTTAAGTCTTTTTGCCCAAACCTCGCCGCAAAGACAGATGGGGAACCTTACCCCAAGGGTTTTGTGACGAAATATTTTAATTGCCAAAGCCGTTAGAATAGTTGAGGAGACTTAAAATGCCAAAAGCCTTTGTGCTAATAAACGTAGAGTCAGGTTCAGAAGATGAAGTTTTGAAAGACTTGAAGAAAATTGAAGGAGTAGAAGAGGCCTACTTTTCATACGGAGTGTACGACCTAATCACGAAAATCAAAGCCGACACAATGGAAAAACTGAAAGAGATGGTGACCCGCAAAATCAGAGCGCTCAGCAAGGTTCGATCAACACTAACGTTGATAATGATGGAAGAATAACGCGCTTACTACGCTATCATTGCCGAAGAAAAACAAACACTTTTTTGGATAAGTACTATAGCCTTAAAGTGTGTCTTTGGCTGGTTCAACAATGACCGCGGTTCCATAAGCTGAGAACAGCGTAGCAGTGCCCTGAAGAATGTCGCTTGTTTCAAAATCCCACCAATCACAGCGTTTGCGCCCATCGCCACGGCATTGTCGATTAATCGTTGCAGGGACTCTCGCCGTGCCTTTTCAGCCTCTGAACTGTAAGCAGTCACTTCGCCGCCGAACATTCCCTCAATTCCAGCCACAAATTTTCCGCCAACACCTCTGGTTCGGACTGTCAAGCCATAAGCGGCACCCAACACCTTCACAATTCGATAACCAGGCAATGTAGGCGTAGTTACAACCAACATGCGCGCTGGCTGAGCTGACTGGACACCAAGCGATGCGCCGCAATTAGGGCAAAACATAGCCTCAGCAGGCGCTTTCCTCCCGCATTTCGGACAATATACTTCGCTCATGATGTCTCCCAGAACTCTTAGACTAATAGAACTTTTATGCTTTGTGCACTCACAAAAATCCGCGTTTGAAGCAAAAATCATATAGCATCACGTGCACAAAGTACTACCGAGCTTCATGCAGAAATCTTATTCACGTTTATTGGGCGTAATCGGAAAGCCTAACACAGGCAAGTCAACATTTTTCAGCGCCGCAACTCTCGCGCCAGCAGAAATTGCCAATTACCCATTCACCACCATAAAACCAAACCGCGGCGTCGGCTACGTGCGAACACCCTGCGTCCACGAAGAATTCCAAGTCAAAGACAACCCATCCAACTCCCTTTGCCTAGACGGCATAAGGCTCATCCCTGTAGAGCTGATTGACATGGCAGGACTCGTTCCAGACGCGTGGCAAGGACGCGGATTAGGCAATCAGTTCTTGGATGAAATACGCAGGGCAGACGCGCTAATTCACGTCGTTGACGCTTCTGGCGGAACAGACTGCGAAGGGCGCCTGTGCAAGCTAGGCGAGCACGACCCGCTGGAAGATGTGCAGTTCCTAGAGCGAGAAATAACAATGTGGATGGCGTCCATACTCAAAAAAGACTGGCCCAAACTCGCGAGAACAGCCGAAGCCGAATCAAAAGACCTCTACACGATGCTGGAAGAACGCTTAAGCGGCTTAGCCATAAAACGCAGCCACATCCTCGACGCAACCAAAAAAGCAGGCTTAAACGCTGACAAGCCAACCGCCTGGAGCGACGAAGACTTCCTAAGATTCGTCGACACGGTGAGGCAAATTTCAAAGCCAATGCTGATAGTAGCCAACAAAATTGACCTGCCAACCGCTGAGGCAAACTTGGAAAGGCTGAAAAAACTAGATTACACAGTTATCCCCTGCTGTGCAGAAGCCGAACTAGCTCTTAGGCGCGCGGCAGAAAAACAGCTAATCGACTACAAACCAGGCGACGGCAACTTCAAAATAACACAGCCAGAAAAACTATCCGAAAGCCAAACAAAAGCGCTGGAAATCATAAGAGAAAAAATCCTTCTTAAAAACGGTTCGACAGGAGTCCAAGACGCAATAAACACGGCTTACTTCAAGCTCCTAAGCATGATAACCGTTTATCCAGTTGAAGATGTAGAGCATTTAGCCAACCACAATGGTCGCGTGTTGCCAGACGCTTACCTCGTGCCTTACGGGACAACTGCCCATCAATTTGCTTACCTCATCCACACAGAACTGGGCGAAAGCTTCATTTACGCAGTGGACGCACGAGGAAGAAAAAGGATAGGAGAAGACGCGGTTTTAAAGGACAGAGACGTTATCTCCATTGTAAGCGCCAAAAAGCGCGCTTAAAAACTTTTAACCACAGATACCGAGAAGCATGAGGTGTTCAGGATAAAATCTTAATTTTTAATCCAGCCAACCCAACGAGAATGGGCGTACTTATAAGGTAAGTCAGCAAACTATGGCTTAGTTGAGGAATGTTTCATGAAGATTAAGACAACAACCATAACGCAAAAAGTCATCGTCTCGGCAATGCCTGAGGAGGTGTACGATGCTTATACGAATGCCAAAAAACACGCGGAGTTTACTGGAAGCAAAGCTACCAACAATCCCGTCGTCGGTGGGAAGTTCACAGCTTGGGATGGATACATCTCAGGCAAGAACCTTGAACTCGAAAAAGGAAAGAAAATAGTTCAAGAGTGGGTTACAACAGAATGGCCTGAAAGTTATCCTCCGTCAAGGTTAGAATTAACATTCAGAGAAGTCAGCGGCAAAACAGAGGTAACAATGGTGCATTCCGATATCCCAGCAGAGCAAGAGAACGATTTAAAGCAAGGATGGATAGATTTCTACTGGGAACCACTAAAAAACTATTTCAAAAAACGAAAGCACACACCATAAACTTTGATTGTAGCTTCAAAAGGAAAAGAATAAACAAACATCTCGGCATCAAATAGCAATGTGTTTCAGTTTTAGAACAAATTTTTATTTAACCAACCAACTTTTTATGTGCCGTAACGTCGCTTGCGCTTTTGAAAAGTTCGAATAGCCCGTAAAAGATCTATAAAACGGAAATCAGGCCAGTAAACATCCAAAAAGCAAAGTTCACTGTAGGCAGACTGCCAGAGCAGAAAACCGCTAAGTCTTTCCTCGCCCGAGGTTCTAATGATCAAGTCGGGATCCTGTTTAGCCATGTGCGAAGTGTACAGGTATTTCTCGAACGTGCTTTCATTCACATCATCAAGACCTAATTCGCCTTCCTTCACTTTCTCTGCAATCGTCTTAGCTGCGTCGACGATCTCAGCTCTGCCGCCGTATGCGAAAGCGAAATTCAAAAACTGACCATCATAGTTTGCAGTGGTTTTCTCCACATCCGCGATGAGTTGCTGCAGGCTATCAGGCAGAAGGTTTAAGCGTCCGATGACTTTAACGTGGACTTTGTTTCGGTGTATGCGCTCGTCAGTCAAGAGCTTGCGGAACTCTACCTCAGCAATCCGCATAATCTCCTCAACTTCCTCTGGCGAACGCCGAAAATTCTCCGTGGAAAACGTGTAAAGAGTCACAAATTTGACGCCGAGTTTTTCACACCAATCCAGCAATTGCTCAACCGTCTCAGCGCCTTTCTTGTGACCCAGCCAAGGGTTAAGCTCCTTCTCCGAAGCCCACCGTCTGTTTCCATCCAAGATGATGGCGATGTGCTCCAGTTTCTCGCCGTTCTTAACTTGAATCCACAACCACTTCTCGTACGCTTTGTATGCGCCGATAACGGAGAGAAGTTTCTTGAGAACCACTACGTGAACCTCGCATCTTTAAGGGTATCGTGACACGGACACTCTTTGCGTGCCAAGAGTAAAGCCCTAACGGTTTCAATTAAAGCTTGCTTTATTTCAGTCTCCCTCCGATGATGGCAAATTTAACTTTCTCCAAACTCGCCAACCTTTGCTTTTGACTTCTCGAAGAAGCCTCTAGCTGACCTGTGAATGATGAATATGACCAGAACTGAGGCTATGCCTATAAGGACGCCAACAACTATGGCGAAAACCAACTTTTCATATCCCAGTCCGGGATTGATGAGGATGTCTGCGGTTCCGTCAAGAATCCAACGGGACCAAGCAACGGACACTATTAGGGCAGCGTTTCGTAACATTCGCACGTCTCGTTCAAAATACAAGCGGATGCTCCTTCCGAACAGTATGGTGCCTATGCCTACCACCATGAGATCCATTACGCCTTTTATGAAGAAGCCCGCTATGACTGGAAGAGCGCTGAGCCATCCGGGCAAATCCGCGGGAACCGGTGCTATGTTGGCTGCAGCGCTTGCTACTCCCATGTATATGCTGACTGCTACGCATAGGATTCCTGCGATGGCAGTGTAGTTCGAGATTTGAACGGGAAGGGGTGGCGGCGAGTATTCTTTAGCCCACTTGTAGAAGTTTTTGGCTGCTTTGTCAACCCCGAAGCCCTTTACAAGCATGAAACCGCCAAAGATGATAATTATGGAGATGAGGTAATAAGTAACCGCGCCGAATATGGCGAGGATTCCCAGAATGAAAAACAGTAGTCCTGGTATGCCTAAGGCGATTCGGGAATATCGAGGGTTATCCATTAAAAGTCGGATATATTTTGAGAAGAGAGCTGCAGTTTCCTCGATTGATTCGCTGTGTTTGATAACTATTCGTCTAACGGATGAGACGGGAACTCTGGATTCTACAAGCGGCAAGACCGCTTCGTCTGAATAGCCGTCTGTGACCAAGATGACTTCGCTTGCGCTGAAAGAATCCAGTATCATGTTCAGTTCAGCAACAAGCTTTCTATCAGCGCCCACTCCGCCCAGTTCTGACCCAGATATTGTTGCGACTTCGAAGGCTTCTTCGGGTTTCTTTTCGTTTTGCAGGCGGTCGTTGAGGCGGACTGCTTCGAACATGGCGTTGGCGTCTGGTTCTTCTGGGTCTCGCAGAGCTAAGGACACTGCGGCGTCTATGTTTGCGGTTCTTCCCATAAGGGGTGTTTTGATTCCTGCTTTTGCTTCCAGATCGCCGTCTCTGTCTACGCATAGGATGAGAATGCGCTTTTGCGTTTGTTGTTCCGCCGTTTCTTTTTCGTTCATCTGGTCTCTGCTCCTAATTATTCCATAAGGGTAACTTTAATCTTGCGTTTGGGGGTTGTCTTCTGCGAGGAGTTGGAACTCGTCCCAGCTTAGTTTTTCGCCGCGCTGTAGCTTTTCTTTCGCTTGAGACCCGAGCTTTTCTTTGAGAGCTTGCTCTGCTGTCTTCTTTTTTCTTTCGTCTTCTTCTCGCATAGCGTCCTGCAGCTTTTTCCTTTGTTCTATTAGTTTTTTTATTTCTTCATTTAGAGGCTTGGCTTGCTCCTTTGCTTGAAGGTAAGCAGAGTGCTGACTGTCGGCTTCGTCTTTAATGTTTTTTGACTCGCTGATTTTGGCGAGCATGTTAGCGTGGATTTCTTGGCTTTTTTGGGCTGTGACGGTTAGTTCCTGATGGAACGCGTCTCCTTTTGTTTCAAGCGTTTTAAGTTCTTTTCTTAGCTCGGTGATTTTCTTGTTTTGTTGTTCGATTTTCTTGTAAACGTTCAGTTGCGTTTCGAGTTGTTTGACTTTTTCTATTAGCTTTTTCTCTTCTTGCAGGTCAAGCGATGTAGTTTGGATTTTCCATTCGATATCTTCGAGTTCTTTTTGCAGTTCTTGACGGCTCCTTTCCGGCGTTTTCTTTTTTAGCTCTGTGATTTTTTGGCGGCGCGTTTTTATTTCTTCGATGATTGTTCGAATTTTTGTTCGTGCCTCGTCACGTTGCTGCTTCAGAGTTTTGACTTTTTCGTTTAGACTGTTGCGTTCATTTTTGAGTTCGTAGATTTCTTGGCGGAGTTTTTTGAATTGTTCGTTGAGTTCATCTCTTTTTTCCATGTATGTTTTTGTTTCAGCATTTGCCTTGTTGGCTTGCTCTTTTAACACGGCGAGTTGCTGGTTTATTATTGCTATTTCTTTTGTTTTTTGTTGTTCTGCCAAGGGTTTTCCTCTATGTGAATTGCCGTAATAGACTTGTGATTTTCAAATTAATATTGGTTTCACTGTGTTTTTTGTGTTTTTATGATGGTGTTTTTCTTGTTTTGGTTATTATAAGTTTTAAATAGTATGTTGCTTCATGTTGTTTTGGCGAGAGAAGAGATGAAGTATGACTATGATGAGCTGTTGAAGCGGGCGTGTTCGCAGATGCCAGAGGTTTCGCTGAAGCGCGAGCGTTTGGAGTTGCCCCAGCTGCTTATTTCTACGATTGGTATGCGTACGATAATATCTAATTTCAAGGAGGTCGCCGACGTTCTGGATCGTGATCCGCAGCATATATTGAAGTTTTTGACGCGGGAGATGGCTACGGCTGTAGCGTATCATGATTCGAGAGCGATTTTTCAAGGCAAATTTCGGCGAGATAGCTTTGAACGGTTGTTGCAGCGGTATATGGAGAGCTTTGTGGTTTGCCCTGTCTGTAAGCGTCCAGATACGAAGGTTGTGAAGGAGAAGCGCCTGTCTTTTCTAGTGTGTAATGCGTGTGGTGCGCGGTCGTCTATAAAGCAGTTGTGAGAGCGTGTTGAAAGTTGGACGCCTACGTTAATCTTAAGAAGGTTGGCAGGAACGTGCTTTTGGCTATTTGTGACTGCGAAATGCTTGGCAAGACTCTGAAGGAAGGGCAAATTGTTTTTCACGTGAAAGACGAATTTTACAATGGCGGCAAAGTTTCTGTCGAAGAGGCGGTGGGTATGATTGCGAATTCGACGATAGTGAACATGGTGGGCAAGAACTGCGTTGAAAAAGCCATAGAGAAAGGCTACGTGCACCCTGAAGCCGTGCTAAATATAGAAGGTGTACCCCACGCTCAGATAGTCAAACTTTAAGATGACTTACATTTCAGCAATCCACATGTCCGCCGAGTAGGTCGCGTGCTATAGCACCCTTAACAGAAGAAATAGAGTTAGCTGAACACATTAGAACCGATAAACCTGCCTCATTACAACTCGTAACGAGTGCCCAAGTAGAATTTGTAATTAAAATACCTGAACCATCCGTGTTCTTCCTCGAATTTAGCATGTTTCTGAAGGGCTTCTATATCTGGAAACTCCGAAACTGAAGAAAAAGCGTACTCTCCGTCTGACCAACGGCAGTCGCAGTCGATGACGTGTTTGCCACCAACCTCTTCAAGGTTCTTAAGATCATCTTCAAGGAGTTCTTTCCATTTCTTTTCGTCTTCCAGTAGTTTGTATCCTGCTTCCCTAATTTTCAGCAGGAGAAATCGGAAGATAGGTTTTTTCTCAGCCATCTTATCACCTCCTTCTAAATAAAAGCGCAAAAAATTATGTTTGTTTCTTCTGGCTCTTATTACTTTCGGAGGTGATTTTTGTGCGTGTGTGTGCGCGTTGTGAGTGAGTGTAGAGAATGGTTGAGAGCGTATGTGTTTGGGTTTGGTCGGGTTGAGATTAAATTTTAGTTCCCTACTTTCTCTTTTGGGCTGGAGGAAACGCTAATATCTCTATTGCTCAGTTAGTTTATGTGAGGCGGTTTGTTTGATTTTCATAAGCCTAGCCAAAGTAAAGAAGAAGCCCACTAAAGAAGGGACTGATAGATTCACCAAAATGATTGGCGAACTGAAGAAAAAAGGAATAAATATACTGGGTTTCTATTGGACTCTGGGACGGTATGATGGCGTCATGATTTTCGAAGCTCCCAGCGAGAAGGACGCCATGAAATTGGCTATCGACCTTGCAGAGGATGCAACTGTGGAAACGATGGTAGCTCTTCCAAGGGAAGAAGCGCTAAAGCTTCTATAGACAAATGCATGGAAGAGCTCAGCTAACTTCCCTTTTTTCTGTTGATAAGGGAAAAAGAAAAAGAGGGGGAAGTTGGAGCCTGCATACGAACTTGCATTCAAACTGATTGATAATTGAAGGTTATTTTCCACCTTTCCCCAGCGTAGGTGCTTGGCCGATTTGCTTCATCAAGCCCAGCGTATCATACCTTGTCCATGATTCCACGAACTTGCCGCCTGCAACACGGTCGATGTAGAGACCCCACATCTTCACCTTCTTATTGGTAGGAGGAACTCCCATGAATTTACCTTTATGTGTTCCACTGAATGTAAAGCGCACCGCTACCTTGTCCCCTTCGACGACCATGTCATCAATGGTGATATTAATGTCGGGAAAAGCTCTGCAGACATCGCTCACAGATTTTTTATAGCCCTTGATGCCGACCGCATCCTCGCCGGTGCCGCCGTGTTCGACGAAGTCAGTGGCAAATAACTCGTCTATTGCGACCATGGCGGCAGCCTTCCCCTTGTTCCACTCTTTCATCCAACGACGCTCAAGTGACTTAATTTCTTTTACTGACATGACTAATCACTCGATAGTTGCTTTAACCAATGTCTACTATATATGATTTTGATGCGCTCGCGCGGGTTGCTAGTAAGGCGATTGAGAGAATGAATCAATAGCACAAGTTATTTAAGCTAAGAACAAGAAAATACAATTTTTGCGTTTTAAATTGTGGAGGAGGTGAGTAGTAGTGATAGTATTATTCTATTTCGACTGGTTTGGACCCGCCGAAGAGCTACGTGAGATGGAAAAAACACTAACGGCTGCCGCCAAAGGTAGCGGTATAGAGTACAAAGGGACATATGCCCCAGATAACAAGAAATTTCACTTCGTTAGCATGTTTGAGACTGAAAGCTACGATAAACTACTAGAAATCCTGATGGACCCAAAGAACCCACCTAGAGATTATAAGAAGCTCACCCATGGGACGTTTGAAATACTCCGCGGACCCCTAAAGCAGTGACAGCATGCTCTTCCCAAAACAGACTGGGTGACTCTTCCTCACTTTTTCTTCCTCTGATTTCTGACTTTTTGTTTGCCGTCAATTTTAGGGGTTATTTTTTCGCGGGATTGCTTAAGAACCCTCAGCCTCGTATCTGAACGCGTATATTCACATGGACGTTAGGCGCCGTGGTCTGCTGCACCGTTGACAACCTGAAAGCAGTGTTGCAGGTTAACGAAGACAGATGGGCAATTCCCTCTTCATTGCGAAATAGCCAACGCGTGGTTGAAGCCGCGTTTCAGCCTTTATATAAGGGGGCTATAGTCTTGTGAGAGCACTAGACTTCAAAGTCTTCAGCCCCAAACGGTGGTTCTACCGTCAAGTTTAACCTATTTATAGAGGGGGTATAAGTCAAGAAGAGCACAACAGAGCAAACAAAATTCTTCTTCCCCAACAAACAATCCATTTCTCAGCACGTTTCTTTTGGCTTAGATTTCGAATTTTTCTATGATTCTTCTTTCTTTCTCGCCTGTTATTTCAGCCACTACATGAATATAGTCTTGTAGTCCCGAGTTTTCGATTCTCGGCTTCAGCAGTTCGTCTATTTGAAAAACGCCTGCTGAATTAGACATCGTTATTTTTATGGTGACAGGCTTAGTTTCGCCTTCTATAATCTCTACTTTTTCGATGGAGAGCGCCGAAACAGCGTGGATGTCTATCTTTCCAGACTTAAACGGAATTCTCGCTCTTCCAGCTTCCATGTCCAGCGCATCGGCAATGCCGACAATGCCCGCTTCCACAGTTAAGGGCTTGTTTGGACGCTCATGCGCCACTATGGCATGCAGCACTTCAGAGCACATTATCGCACGTTCCTCTTCCGAGTAAATGGGCGCTAAACATTTTTCAATAAATTCTAAGGCGATTAGCGCGCTGTACTTCTCATGGTCATTTCTTATGACGACCATGCCTAAATCGTGAAAAATCGAGCCTAAAACCACAACCACTTCCGCGTCTTCATTCTTCATTCCATAATGCCGCACTATGCTGGGTTTAACCTGCCTATCCACCAAGATGCGCAGCAGCTTCAGCGCCAAATTGGCGACTATTTTAACGTGGGTTGGACCGTGATCCGTGTAGCCCATGCGCTCAATAGCCATGACGTTCGCGCACTTCCAAAAAGTGTGCAACTTCGTATCTGCTTTGACGCTGTTAATAACGTGCTTCAGTTTAGCGTTACTGCGAAACGGTATGTTAAAAACGTACGACACTTAAATCAACTCCCAATCGCAATAGTCATATCTCTCTGTGAAAATTTAAATCTAACCAGCGTTGACGCTGTTGACGTGCGAACGTAGCGTGTTGAAATGAGCATGCTTTTAAGGAAACTAAGACAATGAAGGTAAACCTTATAACAAGAAATCGTAAGGGAAAATAACAAAGGGGAAGAGAGCAACGAAGGCTAGAAAATACAGCCAAACAGAGAAAACCATTCAACCGTGGATAGATCAGCATGGATGCGTACAACTCTATTTGCAACGCCTCAACGCCAACAAACAACGCACAGCAGTATACCTATACCTATACTGCGAATGGGCCAACAAAACACCTGAAGAACTCTTAAACCTCAAAAACACTTTCGAAAACTCAGACGCAGAAAAACTACTAGACAAATTCACAATAGCCAAAACCATGTTCCCAGACTGCCAAAAATGGCTAATGATAAACGCAGTAAAAGCATTCTACCGAACAAACTATCAGCAACTCCAAAGCGCAGCAGGCACATTCGAATATGTAACGGAAAAATCCCAAAACGTTCCATCAAAAGAAACACGAATAAAGCTTTATAGAGCCTGCTATACACCAAGAGACCGTTCCCTAGTCATAGCCTCAACGTGCACCGCAATAGCACGAGAAACCATGTCACTATGGCGCTGGAACCACTTTGAAGAAGACTGGCAAAAACAAGAAATCCCCTGCATGATACTACCCGGCAGCATAATCAAAGGCCACGGAAAAGGCAAATACAAAGGCGTAAAACAAGTAAGCTTCCTAACCCCAGAAGCAAAACACATCTTCCTAGAATACCGAGAATGGTACCAGAAAACATTCAACCACATCTGGAAGGAAGATGACCATGTATTCCTAAGCGTCAAAGACAACATTCACGAACCCCTAACCAAAGAAGGCATCAGCCGAGCAATGATCCACCTAACCGACAGAGCCGGCGTAGAATTCGGAATCCATGACGGACGCATCATAGTACAAACAGCACTCGAAAACGTCAAAGTCTCACCCCAATGGATAAGAAAAATAAAAGGCCGAAAAGTCAAAGGCGAAGAATCACCCTACAGTAAACCCGCCATCGAGCAATTAAGAGCAAAATACCACGAAGCCCTACCCGAATTAGAATTTCTCACACAAGCAACAACTCCAAAAATGAACCCACGCGAAAGATTCCTACAAGACTTTGCCGAAATGATGGAAAAGTACCCAGAAAAATTCGAGAAATTCGAACAATTCATCCTAAAACTATAGAATGAGGGAAAACAATGAATGAAGAAAAAGATTATGGTTTCCTGCATGAGCTGGCAGAGGAAGTTCGCAAAGCACGGAAAAGGTCTGTTGAGGTACCTGAAAACAGGAAAACCAAAATAATGGCAACAAACGAATAGAAAAAAGGTGAACATCATGCCAAAAAAAGAATGCGTAGACATCCAGATCCGAAACGTTCCAGTAAAGTTATTAGAAGAATTCGACAGGACCATTGTTGCGTCTTCGTATCCTGCAGGCCGCTCAGAAGCAATACGCGACCTAATGCGAAGAGAAATCGACAAAACCAAAAAACCATAACGTCACTTGGAAGGTCGAATAATAATCAATTCACCCGGAGACCCTAAAACTTCTCCGCAATTCTCGCATTTCTCAACTTTCAAAGGCTCATACGCCCGAATCAGAAACTTCGCTTTAGCCTCAGACGTCGGCGCCACAACAGCACGCTTCTCAACTAGAAGCCTATTCCAGCATCCACACTTGCAGCATTTCATTCTAAGATGCGTACGCATAGCCTTCGCCAATCCCTAATTATCAATAGTAACCCTTAAACGTTAATTTTACTACGAGTATCCTTGGGCTGTGGGCTGCTGGATGTTTTTGAAAGCCTTGACACCTTTCAGGAAGCCAGTGGCCTACGGCTCCTTTTCAAGTGCATCAAGTTGAACGCTGTTACATTTTGGGCATACCCAACCGACAGCTAACCATTCATCATGATGCTTGATATATAAGCGGTGCATGCGCTGCTTTTTTCCAAATTTAGTTTTGCAACCCTTTGTGCATATTGGCCCGGGTGGCCTTCCACCTTTTCTTTTCTTTTGCATGATAATAATGTAATAATTACTCGTTATTTAGCTTTTTTGGTATAACCAAAAGGCTTATATGTAACTTGTTTCACATTATTTTTAGGTGTCAAGGCAAATGCGAATCTTCATTAGAAAGCATCCTCTCAAACGGTGGCTTCTCCAATTCAGTTTTGACAACAAAAAATGGTACAACATCAACGACCGAAACGTTATCAGAATTCCGCCCTATGACCTTCTCCGTAAAAAACTCAACAGCATAATCGCTGACGCTACCGAAACCTTCGAAGGCCACTATTGCCGAGAAACGAAGAGCCTAGCCATAATCGCAACGTAACAATAAGGCGATAATAATGCGGCAACAAGGCAAATTCTGGCCTCGAGTAAGAGCGTTAATCTGGGAAAAAGCTCAGCAGCTCTAGGCCTTCTTCAACTGTGGCGCCTACTGTTTCGATCAGCGGCTTTTCTGAATCCACATACACCTCGGGCATGTCAATGGCTTCGTCTCCCAGGTCCTGCCTGATTGCTCGTAGTAAAACACTTTTGCCGCTGCCGCTATCGCCCGTAATGTAAACGATATCGGCGGGCCCGATCTTCAGTTCCGTGTCAAGGACCTGAAACTTCTGCGCTTCATCAACGCCTAGCCCGAAGGCCTCAGCCACAATAACGGTTCTCGGTGTCAACTGTACAGCTGTTTCATAAGAAATGTTAAACGCAAACTTGTTACTTGAACGATCATAAATACGGCGGACCTTATGAATTTTGAAATGCTCTCGGCGATTTCTCAAAAATTATTCCCCCCCATAAGCAATTTCGCTATAGCTTTAAAATTGCACTGCAGAAAAGGCACTTCGCAACCGCGGGGGGAGAGAGGTAAGTTAAAGTGAAAAACGACGTATATTAGGGCATGTACGTCGCAAACTGATTCTCAGCGGCCAACAGCCGTAACCTTCCGCTTAGCCAATTCCTACGTACATCACGAAGCTTACCCAAACTTCAAAATCACCTCGGCACAATGACTAAAAACGGCTCAGCGGACATCTCAACAGTTGCGTACACCGCCAAAGCAATAGCCCAAAACACATCGTCATGCGTACCATTTGGATGCGAAAAGCCTATGGTGCCATCCTTCCGCAAATCATAACGTTCCACGTTGAGCTCCGTGCAGATGTCGCCCCTGTAAGGCCTCTCCCAATTCAGCAAAGGATAGAAAAACTTCTGATTAGACATGCGTTGCTTCAACAGACTAGCCATTTCACTCTTTCTGGGCACACTGAAAGTCACGCCCTCAGCGTTGTTAATGCCCGCGTTCTCCATATCCGCAATAATAGAAGGCCCTTCCCGAGTAATGTCAACTCGAATTTTTTGGAATCCGCCCCAACGGTCCTGCAGCATCTTCAAATAACCCAAAACAGTGGCGTATAACGTTGGCTGCTGGAAAATCTTGAGATGCCGAAGGAACAACTTATCATTCAACCGTTCAATTACGCTGAGAATACAGTAATCTCGTGTTTGAGCCAAATCCAAACCTGCGAAAAGATCACCTTGACAACTCTTTTCAGGGTCCCAAGGCTGCAAGTCCTCGCCACAGTTTTTCACAGTGCCAATACACGAAACGATTAAGCTCTGAGCTAGCCACACATCTTCCTCTTCGGCCCACTCCGCCTCCATCTCCCGACGCCACCGGGAAGGATCTTCGCCAAACTGTTTCCGAATCTTATCTAAAATGCCTTTTTTTAAGGGCCCATTAGGCTCTTGAGCCTGCTCCCAAGTAACATGATGCCGCGCAAAATCATCATAATCCTTATGATTGCACATCTTCCAGAAGAGACTATCCGTATTCCAGGGTGTACTCGTGCCAATCAGTTTGCCATTAGTGGTGCCAAGCGTGAACAGGATTGCATCATACAAGTCCGCATCATTTGGCGTAAAATTGACTTCATCCCACCAAACCACATTCAACGTGGGACCACGGATCGTGTCAGGATTATTCGGAAAAGCCTCAATAACCGAGCCGTTCGGGCATGTTATCCGCGTCTTCTGGGCGATAACTCCTGTACCCGGCGGAAGCCTGCGGACAAAATAGCTTATTCGCCTAATGTTCAGCTTCGTTTGGCGCCAACTCGGACCCACAACGCCAATATACGCGTCAGGTTGAATAAGCGCATAATTTAATAGTAGAGCTGAGATTGTCCAGCTTTTGCCACTTTGCCGGCACCAACGCGCAGCAAGAAATTGATTCTCCTGGAAAAGTTCGATGAGTTCCTTTTCATAAACTGTAGGCTCAAAACCGAGGATTTGACGGAAAAACTCAACAGGGTTAGTCTTCAACTCCTCAACCTGACGGCCTCTAGCTTCCTCAACAACCTTCACATCTTCACGAAGCTTCGCACGCTCAGAAAACAGCTTATTTGGCCGCAGCGCCCTTGGTCTTTTTGACAAGCTCCGCATATTTCTCCCTCAACTCAAAAAGCTCAGCTTCTAGACCGCGGTAATTAACGTAATCAGCGAAGAGTTCCTTGTAAATTTTCACACCTGAAATTATACTACGCAACCTTTGAATCTCCGCTTTACTGAGACCAGGCTTCTCCAACAACTTCAACGCGGCACTAAGCGTCTTAAGCGCCTCTTCAACACTCGGCAACTCCTCAGGCAAAACAAGCTTAGAAGAACAACAACTAACATTTTTTCGCTGTTGTTGTTCTTTTAATAAGCCCAACTTCATCAATTTCTGGCGAACACCTTCCTCAGAATATTTCCCCTTCAAACTAGAAGCAAGCACGCCAAAGTCAACAATCCCCGACTTGAACAAATCCTTCAATTTCTTTTCATCTTCAGGAGCCCAAGGTTTACCTTTCATGATTTCTTCCCCATCACAAACGCCGTCACAAGACTGCCGACTAGGCCACTAATCACCGCAAGTATTTCGCTGTTCACGGTTCCAGTCACGATTATGTTCACGGCCTCAAGCACGATCACGCCTACAAGCGCAATAATCAACAGGACCATGCCCCAAACAAAACGCTCACTAGGCGGAACCTGTGTAGACCTGCGGCGCCTAGACCGTGCCCTTGCTTTACTCGTAATATCCGCTGTAGCACGTTCAGACACTAAGACAGTTCTCATGAAGCGCTTCCGAATCATACTTCTGAAGTTATCAAGCATTACAAGCCTCTCCTATGCTGCTGGCGATACAGAACCCGCGGTTGAGTCGACCGCCTCAAGACCCGAGTTTTACTAATCATAAAACTTTCAATAAGATCGTCCACAATTTCCTTTTGAATACATTGCTCCTCTATGATGTGGATGTCAGTAGCCAAGCCGAGCGGAATAGCCGTATAATCCAAGTCGAAAAAGCCTTCAGCATATTTGAAGCTATTCTGCGCAAGAACAATATGCTTAATCTTCGTGCCGATCAACCCGAGAAAAACGCCCCAACTCTTCACTGGCACATCGATTACTCCACGGTTAGTTCTGCTCTTCCCAATCGAAGCGTCGCACCAACTGCAGCAGACAAGCGCTCCAGGCTCCACATTTTCTAAGGCTTTTAAAACCTGCCTACTCATTGCTGTCTCCTCATGAATCAGTGTACCCCGTGTATTTGCTATTCACGAAATGCAAGGTTCTTGTGCCGCCTCCGACTTTAGCCACAGGCACATCCGCGGTAACGCCGCCACTTGTGATTATACTTGCGCTCGTGGTAACATTCTGCAAAACACGAGAAGCTGTTATGACAGAAGTGCCACCTATTGAAAGCCATGTAAGGTCTGCGGTTACGTTTTGAAGGTGAAGAGCAGAAGTTATAACTATCGTTCCACCTATAGCAACCCAACCGAAGCGACCAAGACCTACGACTTTAATAAAATTCCACGGATACGTATCAGTACCGAGTCCTGCATTTGGGTTGCTAGGTACTGTGTCAACCAGAAATCTGCCATTTTCATCCATTATAGCCATACCACTTATGGTTAAAGATTTTAAATGCTTAAATTCTACTGCCCAACCTGTGCCAGTATCGCGATACAACGTTCCGGTATCTGTTGCAAAGGCAAATCTACCAAGCTTTCCAGCAGTCGGTTTATTTGCATCAAGACCAACCCAAACGATGCCTGGATGACTACCATATGCCATATTTCCATCTCCTAACCGTTCACATCTCCAGAAAACGCTAGATTTGCTGTAGATAGAGGGGTCTCACTGGCTACGACTACATTAACTCTAACTTGTATCGTAGTTGCCGTAGGGTTATGAAGGTCCATAACGTAGGCGTCCCAGTCTTCCACTTCAGTACCCCTCGCGAGTGTTACTTGGCAACCCTCCAAAGGGGGAGCAAGACAGAGCGCGTGATAAAGCGTAAAGTCCTTTATCCCCTGCGGATTAAGATAGAAATTCTGCAGTACCTTGTTCTGAGCCTTACGCCACAGCATTTGACCGTATAGTCGACAGGCATTGACGCTTTGCCGATCAATATATTGTCCCACAGGAAGGAACCCTACGCTAGAGCCGTTAAGGTCGTAGTAACTGTTTGGAGCATCAACTGTTGTGTTGCCATCGTCTATCAGTTTTGTTGTGGTTAAATCCGAATGCGCCGCGCAAAATACATCTCGAACAACATTCCGCAAGGCATTACTGGTCAACTGGAACAATATTCCGTCCGGTTCTACCACATAAAAATACCCGCTCTTTATGACGTTGCCATGAGTCGCCTGGGTCGTTCCCATCTTAACACAATATTTGCAATGCTCAATCTCTAAATAACCAAAACTATTATAGTTACTACCTTCAAGCTCAAGGCCTAAATTTCCCTTCAGACCCCCAGATGCGCCACCGTCAATATGCAACCGCTCAATACTATTCAAGCTGAGAGCATTACCGCTCTTCAAAAACTTGACGCCGACACCATTTAAGCCGAATACAGCAACCATAAGGTTACCGAAGTGATTATTGCCGTATCCGGTACTCGTGCATTCAGCAAGAAGACCGCCACCTGCGGACCACATATAAATGTTATCCCACGTGTTTGTGATGTACGGGTTTATGAGGTGCATACTCCAATATCCCGCAACGGTATTACGAATTTCAAGGTCTCGTACATCGCTTTTCTGAAAGCTTCTATCCCAAGTTGCACCAGTATTCAAGCCCTTTATGCCGCACCCATTCTTGTTATTCATATTAACGTAGAAGTGCTGCAAGCAAACGGACGCACTATTCAAGCCTTCAATGGCGTTTATGTCAGCATCGGCTCTAAACACGGTGGCCCATCTGCCAGCTCCCAAAAGCGCGACGGTTTTGCTTGGCGGACCTGGACCACCACCAACAAATGAGATCGGCGCGGTAAGTCCATACGTGCCATCGCTAACCCAGACTGTGCCGCCGGGGTTAACTAACGAAATACAATCTCCTATTCGGCGACCGCGAAAACGAGAAAGCGAAAAACACTCCTTAGTAAGACCAAGCTTTTTACGCAAAAGAAGATAATGGTAAAAACTTTCGCTGCCAATGCGGGTAAGAATGTCTTCTGCCAACACTCTCGCTTTTGACCGGTGAAACTCAACCGAGGCGCCAACACGATTAATGGCTTTTTGAATGTCTCCGCCTACTACGCCACCATCATGCGCTTGAAAAACCTTTGCGTGCGCATACAGCCCAAGGTCTTTTCTGCTTAGATTATCTTGGCTGATTTGCCCAGTTTCCATTCCCACGCGGTTTTCGATTTGCTCAATGGCATTTCGTAAATCCTCTTCACATATATCCTCTTCACGCACTAAGCTGAGCCTCCCCTGAACGCTTTTGGCGCTCAAGGGCGCTCAAATTAACAAGAAACGAATCCTTAATCACCATTTCAAGAAGATCATAGAATTCTTTAGGGACAACACCCACTGAAAGGTCTAGGTTTTTGGTTATTATTTTGGAAGCGACCAGATTGATTGTTTTGCAACGTCCACATTTAAGTTTAAATTTGCCGAGTAAATGCGTTGATCTTGGCTGCTCGATTTCAGTTTTGACTTCAAATACGCTCGGCATCACCAAGATAACGCCTCGTCTCTCATCAGGTGGCACGGGTTTAAGCAACAAACGCCCACAATTATAGCAACGTATCTCTTCACGATTAGACAAGTGAATCTATAGCCTCCTGGATAGTCTCGAAAATCTTGTTTTTGTCGAAATGACGCCACCACTTATCCGTCGGCATAACCTTCGCTGAGCAAGCAACATATTCCTCGCCTTCCGTGCCGCCACCACAAATCTTAACTTCTTTATTCACTTAGGATAAACCTCCAATGCAAAGAAGTGAATGAAAGCATGAACCTAAGAGGATTTGTCGTACTAGTTTATGTGGCAGCTTTCCTAGTGGCTTTATTCGGTGTTTTTTCAATACCAGTGCAAGCTTGGCAAAACATCGAAAACTGGCAGAAAGCAATGTTCGCATTCTACATACTCGTAGGATTCTGCGGAATATTAATCGCATGCTGGGTTTATGAAGATGGACAGCAAACAGAGCGATTAGAAACTTTTTATTACAGTTTAGAGAAGGCGCTAGAGAAGCGGATCTACGAACTCGAAAAGAAAACAAAGACATTAAATTAGACATTAACCGATCACCACAGCGTTTATACCTTCCTGAATTGAACTGAAGTCGCGGGGAACAATAACCGTAGCCCCAGCATATTTAGGCGAAGCTGCGCTAGCGCGGATATAATCAATCATTTTCGGTTCATTCGAAAGCGTTAACAAAGTGTCCCAATTCACGCCATCAACAACGTGGCGAATTTCAAGAATGCGGAAGTAAGCGTCAATGGCATCGTTGTTTATCTGCACTAATTGCTTATTGCCGGGCACAAAAGCATTATCGCCCTGAACCCGCATACCCCGAAAACTAACAATCGGTTCCTTGAGAAAACCGATGAGACTATTAGCTTTGGCTTGGCACTCTGCATCACTTGTCAACTCCTCGTCTATTTGTGGTTCCCCAAATCTTGTTCCATACTTAGCCTGCGAAACCGAATCGGAACTTTCACCCTTAAACCGTGAATAGTAAAGTTTTAAGGCTCTAACGTAAACGTAGAATGTTCCAGCAATACTCATTGCATAGAAATTAATATGTTTAATATTTCTCCAATCAGGCGAACCCAATGTAAGCCAACCTTTATCCGGTCCTAATTCAAGAGTGCGCCTAATTTCAACATTCATTGCATAATTTTCGTAAGCTTTATAGAAGCAGTTTGCCGCATCAGGCGCTTCTATCACTATTTGCATAATTGGATTTGTGCAGGTTTGATGAAAGAAATAAAAGTCAATCCAACCAACACTTAATGGAACAGAATTAGCCATGCCTGATATGTGCTCATAAGGAGCAGTTGTTCTGTAAAAATCGCAAATCCTGCTTACGTCACAGTCACAATAGATATAGGAGGGTGATACCCAGCTTACCACTCCATTTCTTGCAGTCCAATAGGATAGTGAATCCGTCCATGCTCCAGTTGTTGGTATGTAACCGCCAAATATTCCGTAAACCGTTATTTTGTTTTTTATGCGGTGGCAATCCACAGCGTATGGATAATCCTCAATCTTTCCCGTTAAACTCACTGAGCTCGTATATTTATTACGGGCAAAAACATGCGAATTCCCCGCGGAATCCACGTACGCGTCAAAACCGATAACCCCGCCGATTGAGGCTGCTTTTCTGCAGATCTCATTCACCACTTCGTAAGGTAAAACCTCATCAAGTTCTAGCGTGTGATTACTAGCAATATCTTCGTCAACGTCAACAAACTTATCAGTTAACTGCGGGCATTCTGCATCTATTGCTTCCTTAATTATCGTTCGCCCATTCACGGCGGAGCAGATTTTCTGAACAAGCGCCGTAGGATTCTGAAGCTGCTGGCCTAACCCTAAACATAATTAAGGAAGCCAATACTCCGCTTGTTGCCCCCGATAACTATAATCACTTATGATTCCGCCGAAAACCTTCTTCATTGTTTCGCCTTGGCGATAAAGATAAATTATAATGCGGTCGAATTCAGAGATTTTGCCTGTGTACTCCGCATTATTATTCGGAAAACTTTGCTTGACGCCGGACACGCCCATCTCCAACAGAGGCAATGTGATTTCGACGCCTTCAGCCAAATCCACGGCAGGCGTCAACACGGTCTGCTTACTAATAAAAACATAATCGAACTTTGCAACCTTCCAGAGTCCTTCAGAGATTATCGTGATTTTAGTTAAAGTTTTCCCCGCTGGCAACGTAGATTCAAACCGACCAGTACCGGTCTGATTAAACCAAATGACCAGCCATGTGGTTCCATCATAAACCTTAAGAGACCAATTTTGAGAGTCTGGAGCTATTCTAACTTGAATTTTGGGATAACTATTCGTGTTGACATTAATTTGCTTTTCAACCCAACCATAATCGTTGCCATAAGATTGAACGGTGGCAATGTCTCCATCAGTGCTGAATGAGCCGCCTTCTATTATAACCCAATCCTTAACGAAGTTGTCATCCGCAAAGGCTGGACCCCGAAAAATTTCAACATTGATCTGTGGAATTGAAATACTCACGCCATCCCCATCCTCTTCAAACGATCCACAAGGTAATCCATGTCGCCTTTTGATCTGAAAATAGGACCTTCAATCGTCACGATGTTGGTTATGGATGTATGTGGTGACGGAAGTTCCCTCACCCTGCTTAAAACCTCTTCAACATGCCGCCTTTCCTCAATACTTTCAACGTACTCTTCCCGATGTAGAAGGTATGGCTGTGTCTTCTCAATAAGCCCACCATATTGTTTACTTGGAATCGATGCTGCTAAGGCAATCCCTGTACCTGCGGCAACGGCAGCACCAGCCAAAATTGCCCAACCCCAAGGACCCGAAAGTGCATTCGCAATCGCATGAGCTATTGCCCTAGCCTTTTCCGCTACAACTGTCGCCCAGATTGCAACTTGCCTTCCACCTTCAGCCGCCGCATGCGCTACTGCCCCAGCAGCCTGCTTCGCATCCAAAATTATTGAGGCTTCTTTGATTTTATTCCAGCTATCCGAGTCTGCCGATATATTAGCGATCATTGTTATAAGCGAAGGAATAACTGTTAAGGCTGATTGCATTATTGCTTCATTCAAATTTCCCTGCATCATTTCTGCTCTTTCAGTAGCAACTTGATATCGCTCTTGAGCAAGCTGCAAATCCTTCGCCGCTGCATTAGCTTCCTCACTGGCACTACCGTACTTTTCCACAGTTGCGTTATATCGTCTTTGCGCATCCTCAACAGAATTTAAGCTTGATTTCACCTGAAGATTCGCCCGATTAATACTAACCTGCATGTCAGCAACACGATCATAAGCCGCATAAAGACTAAAGGCACTTGTCGCTACCCCACTGAAACCAACAACTAAATCTTTCATACTCATGCTTGCTTTCCGTGTGGAATCTTCCACCTTCCGACCCATTTCCCCTACTTCATTACCTATTCTATGAAAACCTTCGGTAACCTGCTCAACGCCTTCAACGTTAACGCGTAATGTTACTTCTGACATTTCTTCCATTCCCTCAATTTCTCAGCTTTTTCTTCTGCATTTTCCTCACTTTCGTTTGCGCTCCGCTCCAATTCAGCTGTTACCAAGCGGTAATCCACTTCGAATAGCCAGGCTTCAGCGCCCTCAAGCCCAAGCAACTCACTAGGGCGCTTGTGTAATAACACAAGAAGGCTCAATTGGGCTGCTTGGCGAAGTACTGGATCCTTTATCGCCGCGAAAAAGGCCTGCCGCTTCAATAGTTTTGTTTGTTAAGTTGATTAGGGCATTGAAAACCTGCGTCTGATGTTCAAGCTTCGGCGTGGGCTTCACGGTTCCAGCGAACAATTTCTCCATTGCCTTGGCGATAGTTCCGCTATTTTTCTCTACTTCTTCAATAGTCTGCGGCTTTGCTCGTAGTAAATCGCCGATCAAAGTAGAATAAGGCGAAAGGCTTGGAGGAATCGGGATTATCTCGTATTTTACGCCTTCAACTTCAAGTTCCATGCTTAACCCTCTCAATAGGCTGTGATTGCATTTTCCAGCTTTGCTTTCGCTTCCGCGTTGAACCCACCATTCGTATCATAGAATGCCTGGAAAGGCGCATCAACCACAAGCGGCTCATCCCAAGCCTTCAAATCAGGCACTGCCCCCTTGAAAACGCACTTCCGCAATTCGAACGCAAGGAAATACTTGTAAGCTCCGCTGATTATTGGACCATCAGCCTGAATAATCAACGTGAACTCTGTACCAGCAATGAACTTGTCATATTCGTCTGTGCTGTCGAAGTACGCGCTTAATTTCCCTGTAACCTCACGCATGCCAACGAGTTTTTTGCTAAATGTCCGTCCGTCTAAAGTTCCTTTGTCAAACGGAATGTTGTTTTTCACACTTACCTCAAGATCGTAGATTGTGCTTCTTTTAGTGGCACCCGCAATCGTAAGCACGCTTGAAGCTTCCTGCATTGACAGCGCTTGTAATGCGGTGAATGTTGGAGTTCCCAACGAAGCTTTTGTCTCAACGAAACCGCTAAGCACGTCAGCTTTCGCTTTTATCACTTCGTCATGCGCAAAATGCACCGTTAAAGCGTCAACTAGCCCACCGGGCAATATGCGTTCGGTCTGCTCACTGCCCTGACGAATCGTATAGCTTGGCAAAGTATCAGCTGGAGTAAATGTATGCAAGTAAACGCCTGTGCTAGGATTAGTCGTAGCAACAGAGCCGAATACGCCGAGAAGTAATTCACCGATCAAGTTTTCAGGTTCAACCGCAAAATCGCCAATCGCGCCACGTGCCCTGTAAGGACCTAAGTATTTCTTCATGAAAGCGCGGTACGCCACTGGCTTCGGAATCTTCCAATTCTGATCAGGCTTAAGGCTAGCGATTGTTTCGCCATAGCGGGTTGCAGCCACAGCCGTGCCGTATGTGGTTTCTTTTCCCAACCCCACGTATCTTGTTGCAGCCATTTTTTCAATTCACCTTTCCGTCACTCGAGGTTATTCGCGCCTCCGAGTTGACAGGGTGATGCGAAGTGCAATCATGCTATAATCTCCCTCAAGGAAGACTTTCTGCTTCTCTCGATTAACAACCCAAGAATAAGCAACCAAACCGCCGATAGTCGGCGAATCATCCAACGCGGCCTCAACAGAATCCGCAAAATCCATCACGCTGTCCTCCGCCTTTTCCGCGTCAACATGCTTGTCAACCACAACAACGAAGAAGTTATCGCGGATCTCCGCTTTGCTGCCAACCGGAGGCTCCATAATCCCTCCAGTCCATTCAACCCAGCCCCAAGGAAAACCAGGCCAACGACTCTTAGGCGGCTCACCTTTGAACCACTTAACCACGCTCTTGCCAGCGCCATTTTTAGGGTCAGCGGTCGTCAAAAGCGTGATTATTTGATCACGAATTGCCTTAGGGCTTGTCAATTAGCCTAATACACGCTCCACAATCTCGTGATAGAGACGGATGAGCTCGACCTTGACAGTTTCCAAAGTTTTACGAACGAAAAAGCGGCCAGGAAAGCCGGGATGCTTAACGTGCCTAGCAAATATTTCATTGCCCCAAGGGCCTATCCAGCTCAAAACCTTAGCCCGCATCGGGAAAATCGTATGAGGCCTAGTGCCATACTCCACGTGAGCCGCGTAAGGAGCTGCAGGATAAACAATAAACCCGTCAGGGCTATACGCAGTAGTTATGCTTTCACGCAGAAAACCCTTGCGAACAGGAGCACGCCCACGCATCTCCGCCATCACAAGCTGACTACCCTCAATCTTCCACGCAGACAAAATCTCAGGTTGCTTTTGCGCGACTTCTGTCAGCCACGCCTCAATCTCTGGACTGTTAGTTTCAACCCGAACACTCATGCAGATCCCACGTATGGTGCCTTTTCCGCGTCGATATACGCATCCAAAAACCGATTAGCCTCAATCCAGAATACTTCAGCTCCTGCAGGATCACGGCGACGTCGAAAGCGCCAAGCAGCAAAATACGCCGTTGCATCCTTCACATTCCGCGGCACAACCGCAGGCACAGTTAAATCTTCCTTCTTCAGAAAACTGTCAACGATAGCACTAGCACTTGTCACGCAACCGCTAAGTTCAGAATCATATGTAGTGCCCTCAATCTCCGGCAGCTCCGACTTCACGTCCGCGATTGTGCAATAATCTACCACATGCATCCCCATAAGGGTATAATGAATATTACGATGTATGGGAACCAAAATAAGCAATTCTACGATTGAAAACATATTATTCAAAACATACTAGAATCTCGTATATTTTGAAAACATATTAAAATAAACATATTAAAATAAACATATTAAAATAAACTATGTTTTCAACAGGGCAATACTACGACTATCCAGCGATTTGAATGGCCAAATCACCAAGGACAAGAAAAAGCTTCGTTTTTTTGAAGGCGCCACACACAACAACTTCAACAAGGCTGATGCTCTCAGTAATCACTAACGTTTTATTCACTAAGGCGCCATCCGCAAGGCCTACCGCGTCAAGCGCTCGGAGGACACGAGAAGGCGTCGAAACAACGTCAACAAGCGATACCACATCGAACACATTCAGCGTCTTCAACGCTTTAGCCACGTCAGCAAGCCCCACAGAATCCGCGATAGTCAGCAACTTTGTCACCAAGACAACTTCCAAGGCGCCTATCGCATCCGAAACGGCAACAGCTGGCTTATGCCTAAAAACCTGATCCAGCACCGACAAAGCATCGCTGACGATTACGGTTTTGTTTCTCAACGCTACATCCGCTAAACCTATGGCGTCCGCAACAACCTTTAGTACAGCACCCGTGATCACTGCCACAAAATCCGCAAGGCTAACTACATCAGCCACAATCAACGGGCTCTTATCGCTTTTCACTACTTCACTCGCGCTCACAGAATCAGTTATCGCCAAAGTTTTATTTCGCAAAATCACATCTGCAAGACCCACTACGTCCGTTAACGCGAAAGATTTGTTACGAAGAACAACATCGGCAAGTCCCACGGAATCCGCAACTTCTTTCAAAATCGCTCCAGTTACATCATAGCCTTCAAAACGCACGTTATACGGGCTTGCTGCTCCGCTTTTCCATGTAACGCAGATTTTGGATGAAATTGGTTTAGTAGAGCTTGAAATGTTAACCATCGTCGATTCGGCATCACTGATCGTAACTGCATCCTGCCAAGAGCCACTTTCCCTATCCCGATACTTGATCACTGTTTGACTATCAAGGTAGAAGACCCGTGTCTTATCCGCGCTCTTCAACGTGATGCTTGGGTGGTACTGGTTGACCGCCGCGGACTCGACGGTCTCCTCGGCGCCCCAGCCCGAACCATAAGTATATTTGGCATAGATGATGTCGTATGTCGTTAACTTCAAGAATGCTAAATGCGCGTTATCGCCATCAGCTATACCGTCAGCCTTGTTGTAGCCCTGCGCGTTTGATGTGCTCGCGTTAACTGCACTTGCCCAACTGCCATTAAAAAGTCTGCTCTGCACGACTAAACTATTCGCAAAACTCAACGCCAACATTTTGCCGCCAGTCAACGGAACAATCTTTATTCTCTCGTTACCTGCGGCACGGCTGGTCCAAAGCGTAGTAGGCGAACCCCATGCACTACCCGTTGTCGTCGTTGCCTTACACACTTTGCTCGTGGCGCCTGTATCGCGGAAACTAACCCAAGGATACCCATCTGAATCTTTACATACGGTAGGACCGTAACTTTGTGTCGCGGCATAAACCAAAACCTCAGCGGAATCCCACGTTATCGTGCCATCGCCATTCGCGGTTCCCTGACGATAGTAAATGCTGCCGCTACCGACGCCATGCACCAAGCAGATTTTGTTATTTGTCTCATCGTACCATAGGTCATATAGGTTTTGGACGGCTGTACCGTACTCTGTGAAACTGCTCCATGATGCGCCGTCAGTGCTCGTGCGCCATCCGAAGCTTGTGCTGGTCGCGTTATACCAAGCCCACCAACGCCCATTCGCAAAAAAGCATTTCTTCTGGTACGGGTCAGTAAGCGGGTTGGCAGTAGTTGTTGTGCCTACAGTGCTTACCATTCACTTCGCAACCAATTATTATAAACTAAAAAAAAGGGAAAAGGAGAAATTCAGCGTCTCCTAAACGTCGCCTTCAAACTCTTGCCATCCATGTTCTGAGTAGCCACTAACGGCAGCGGATTCCTTGTGCTCGTGTTAACTCCGCTCCAACGCGAAAACCGATATCTCCGATTCGCTGTTGCTTTGAAGCTGTAGGCTTGCCCAATCGTCAATGTCCGCGAACCCGACGGCGAAACCGTCCCGCCCGTTCCAGCGGTCACGTTTAGGCTAATAGTCTCTGGCGGCGGAGGCGGCGGTGGCTGTGGCACTTGCTGCAAGAAGCCCTTTATCGCATTATACTGTGGCTTTTTCGTGTACGCTGGACCAGGCTTAATGATTGACATAGTATTCTCCCAAACTCCGCCAAGATTCCAGAAGAACGCAGCCCATGCAACATCCTTCAACGCGTTCATTGCAGCATTCGTCCACTCCGTCATGAAAGCTTCCTGTTCATCCCATCTCGCCACGCTTGGATCCGCTGTCCAATTCAACTCTGTCAATGCCACTGGAAGCTCGTATCCAAGGACGCTTCTGCACAGCTGCTTGAAAGCCGCTATGTCTGATGGAATTTGCGTCTTCGCGTTCTGAATCAACTGCGCTTGTGTCGGAAGACTGCCTGAATAATGTGAGTACCAATGATATGACAGAAAAGTGTTCTGCGGGTTAATGATGTCAGCACAGTCGCGCAACCACGTTTCAAACCATTCACGCCTATTTGTTGGTCTACCGCTCACGGGTCCGCCATACAAAGCGTTCGGATTGACTTGTCGGCATGCTGTGACAACATCGCGCCACCGGTCAGCATAAAGCGTTGCGCTCGCACTGCAATAGCCCGAAATGTGCGGTTCCTTGCACACTTCATAATGATTACAGAGGTCGCCTAACGCAGCCACGAGAGATTTGGCTGCCGCTGGGTCGTAGCAGAGAACTACCCAAAGCTCGATGCCGTATTGCTTACATGCATTGGCAAGCTGAACCATCTGCGCATTTGAAACTTCTTTGGCACCGTTACGGTTGAAATCCCATTGCCAAACAAGCAGCGCCCTTGCACCTGAATCTTTGATTAACTGCAGCACCGTACTGTTTGTAAGGTCATTGAACCGTCCTTGCACTATGTATTGATTAAAGCCGAAAACAGTCATTTCGTTATCCTCCTCAGCTCACCTACGAGAACGTTATCTGCAGCGAAAGCGTCCATGTTTCCCCAGAACTTTTCGTGCCTTTTGAAGCAATTTTTCTATTCAAGTTTTTGCCCGTATCGCTCGAAGCGTTGACAACAGTGTACTCTTCCCAAGCATAATTGGCCTCTGCAGAATCGAACGTAGCCCGCCAATCCACAGTTTGATTCGTGCGCTGCGGATAAGTCGCATCCATCGCTTTCCACAGTTTGTTCGTTGCCGCCTGCAACCCCGTGTGAGTTGCGTTTTCAGCCGCGTTAGAATCTCCGACGCCCAAATACGCCGCCGCGTTGCTCCACGCCGTTTCACTACCTATCGCACAAGCCAAACCGATCAGCGCTTGCAAACCCTCGTTTAACGCGATGTTGGATTCAAATTCTTCCGCTGCAATAAACGCTTCTGGAAACTGCCGCATCACTTCCATCATTGACGCGCCTAACCGCAACATCTTCGCTATTTCGTCAGTTGGATCCTTGAACTTGTCTATTCGCCACTTGGCTTTCCAGTTTACTCTATCAACTGCTTTGTCCATTCTTTTTTTTCCTCCTTTTTAATTCGGTTTCTCGCATAGCCAGGCAACGCTGACTACGTTCGAGCCACTTCCTTCAAGGAACCATCAACGTTCCAGGTGAAGGTTAACGTAAAGAGCAACTCAGCTCCATCATACGCCTTCAGGGTCGCTAAGGTCGCATCCGCGTTCCAAGTGAAAGCCAACTTGGTGATTTTCTTGCTAGGAGGCGGCGCCATCAACCCGCTCAAAGCGCTGTGAATAGCCTGGTACGCCTTGTCAAACTGGCCGTACGGAACCTCAGTCACGCTTTAGCCTCCGATTTAGGCGGTTGCCCACCTAACGCTTCCTTAATACTGAAGCCGACAACGCCCGCAAGCCAAGCAGTAACCGCAATTGGAACCTTATATTCAGGCGGAACGAAATCAGGGATTGCTGCGGCAGCTGTGCCGAAGGCAATCATCCCAGCGCTTAAGCCCACGAGAACCGCTTGAGCCTTATTACTCAAACCCATATTCATGCACCTCCTGCAGATTTACTACGAGCATCCTGAGAGGATGGCTCTTGTTCCCAAAGCTCCCAATGAAGAACCTTAACCGCGTTCTTACGGAACTCTTCAGGCCGAATAAGATTCTTTTCAGCAGCAGAAATCAAATCCGCAGCCAACAACTCAGGAGTTTCCTGAGCACCCCAATTTAGCCGAACGGCAGCCTTCTCAGAGTCAAAACCGCCTTGCTTAACGGCGACATCAAAAAGGTCACCCTCAACTATCCGCTTAATATCCCGCTGAGTAGGCAAAATCAGCATCTCCTGCAACTGCAAAGCCGCCTTTGAAGAAGCCTCCGTGAAGCCAGGCGTGCTGAAAAGACGCGGCAACGGAGTTTCGCAACCGAGATAAAACTGGTTCACCATGTGCTCGATGTAGCTTTCAAATCGTGCACGTGGATCAATCTGCACAGGATTAATGCTAACGTTGGGACCACCACTTTTATCCTTCCCGGTATAGAAAAGCCAAACTCCCTCTTTCTTGCGGTTTTTAATCGCTGTCTCAAATTTCTGAATCGTCGCATCGTCAGCGCCAGGCACATTCGCAAGCACGTCTGGACCCGCATACTTCTCAAAAATACCTGGCATAATCGTTTCAATCTTCGCTTTCATCGTAGCGTAAGCAGGCCGCTTCTCATTGCCTTTAATCGTTAAAGTGTGAAGCAACGTCTGCAACAAACCGATGCCAAAACCAAAAGGCGAGTCATCATCCTCAAGTTTCCAATGAATCACCACCTCAGGCTTAAGCACTCCACCGCCATACTTCGCACGAAGTTTGTAACCGCTCACTTGACGAGGAACCTGAATGTCCTGAATCTCAGTAAACTTTACCTCGATTTTCTCGACAGCATCGATCGGAAGCCGAATAACCTCAGTAGCCGAAACCTTAAGCCAAAAATCGTTCCCGCAGGCAATAACCCGCTTAGCCATGCGGTTCAGCATGCGATCCAAGTTTACGACCTTGTTGAAATCATCCACAGCTTTCTTGGCTTTCTCCGCATCCGCATAATCCTTCTCAGGCGCACAAGTAGTGTAAAAACCCATGCCCACAGTCGACGCAGCCAACAAATCAACACTACTACGACAAGTGGGATCACGCTTGTAAAGCTCCCAAACATCAGCCAACGGAATAACCGTAACATCATAAACCGTCTGACTGTCAGGAGAAGCTACACCAGAACGAAAAGCAGGCGAAAAAACCTCACGAATCTTCTTAACGACCTTGCTCAAGACAAGCCCCCCAGAAACTTTTTGCCCTTCTCGGTTATGCAGTAAGACGCACGATGCGCAGAACCACTCTTCTCAACATAGCCACTTTGAATGAGAAACTTGAAAATGCCCTCAAAAGTCGCAGATGTCCCAGACTGCTGGATAAAACGTTTATTCAAAAGTGTACGGGACAAAGGCTCTCTACTAAGTTCATGCAAAATCACTTTCGCGTACTTGAGCCTTTCTTCGAGATTTCTCACGTTAACTTCTCCAATTCAACCTCAACAGGTTTAACTTCCGAATAAACAGGGGCATGATCGGCATGACCGACCAAGTTATTGCAGACCCGCATGATCAGCAAGTCACGCTTGCCATCACGACCATACGAACCCGGCGCTAGATCAGGCGTGTAAGGCTCCATCCTCTCGCCACATAAAGGGCAAATCTCCCAGCAGTCACAGACCACGACGTCGGAATGATCTGCGAAATACTCTCTTCCACACCGAGAGCACTTGCCACTAAACGCAGCCAAAGAAAAGCCTCCGCCTAAGTCAACGTAGTCTTGATATTGGTCATTCTGGCAACACCATTGGCTCTTAGGACGCCTACGCCGAAACGAGTAGTCGCTCTAACACCGTATTTGCCGCTTTTGATATCTTCCCAATCTTCAACAGTTACGTCTCTACGCAGAAGCATAACAGCAGCCACGCGAGTATCAATCGCGTAAGCCGTTCCGTTAGGAACCAGAGTACTAGCTTGCACCTTCATGCCCAACACACTTGTGACAATGCCCTGCTCAAGATCAGTCTGCGCCGAAGGCAAATACTGCGCATGAATGAATTTGTCGTCGTTGAGAAGTTGATGCAATTGCATCTCGTTAACCGCTAACACTGTTGGTCGCCAATTCCCGCCACGCACCGCATTATGCAAAGCAAGCAAACCAGCCCAACTAAGAACCAAGCCACCACCGGCAATCTCAGCGCCACCAGCCAAATCACCAGCCGCGATAGCAGCATAAAGCGCTAAAATCGCATTCGTCTCGTCTTCACCTAAAGCTCTACCCGCCTTCTCAACGCCCATGTCCATGACGTTCCACGTGGCGTCTTCCAAGAACTCGCGAGTCCACTCTTCCGAAGATTCAGCCAGCACATTCGTGTAGATGTCCACCGTGCTGTTCTTCTTGCCGCTTAAACGTGTAACCGCGCCTTCAGCGTAACGGTAAGCCACAGCCTTCTCGTCCAAAGGAAACCTTTCCATCGCTTCGGTAGTAGGCCGCACTGTGATGATGTTCCTGCCTATCATCTCAGGATAAGCAGCTTGCACCAACGTATCATGCATCTTGCCCAAGGCGCCAACAGAATCGCTGAATAAGCCTTCTTTGACACACACAGCAGCATAACGCTTCAGGAAAGGATGTTCAGCCTTCAACTTCAACTGCTCGTAAAGTTCGCGTTGCTCGTTCGGCTTCGCCATCAAAGCTTCAAAAAGTCTAGGCTTCATGTTAGTTCCCGACCTTAATGAAGATCAGATCGTCAGCGTTTGAGGCAGCCTCCAGAGTAGTGCCAAGTTTGCGAGCGTAATACACAGCGATTGTGTACTTCGCAGCTCCGCCCTCATCCACAGCCTGAGAAACATCAGCTAACTCCAGCACACGTTTACTCGCGTCAGCGCCGTAAACCGCTTTACCGAGAGCAATCGCAGCACCAGCCTTCACCTTCACTCTGCCCCTCGTCAACACTGGAGCTTGCCCGCCAACTGTAGCCTGCGTCTTCGTGGCTACGCCGATGCAATTCTGAGCAGCCGCCGCAGAACTAATCTTGTCATCCGCGCTCAAGTAAACAGGATCACCCTTCGTTACGGCAGCAGCAACCTCGAAAGATTCGATTATAGCGTTAGGATCGTCCGTTTCGCCTATAGCCATCCATGTTTTGCCAGTTTTATCAGCCATTTAAAATCGATCTCCACAATTTTTCCTGACTTTCCCAAGTTCGTCCTTGGTACTCGCCCCCACAAAAGTGAGCATGAATTTAGGGACCTCGCTTAGGCTTCTTAGCCTTCAAATCAGCAACTTCCCTTTCCAAAGCCTGAATGCGACCGTACATGTTACGGACAAGGCGCCCAAGCCACTCGTTATGCGGAATCGCATGCTTGCAAGCCTCAACAATCGCGTCAGCTTCAGCATCGCCGACCGCATGAAACTCTTCCTTGGTAGGCTCAGCTGACAACTACTTTGCCTCAGCCCTTTCCTTCAACTTCAGAATCTCAGAGCGAATCGTTTGACACTCACGTTGCATGCCCATCGTAGATCGCTCAACCGCAGGCGCCGGCAGCAAACCCTCAAGAATCCCGACAGCCTCAGAAATTGGCATCATCTTAGGCGGATTCACAAGCAATCCGCCACCAGGCAACTGCTTTCTCAGCTGCTCAATAGTGTTTTTGGCTTCACCGAGCTTGGTTGCAGTATCAGTAAGCTTAGTATTTGCGTCTCCGAGCTCTTTACGAAGAGGTTCTTCGCCCGCAGAAATGATGTTGACTAGAACCTCTTGGTACGCTGAGATTTCCGCCCACAAAAGGTCAAGCTTTGTGTTAATCTCACTTTGCCTAGCGCTATTTTTTTCTCGTTCAGCGTCAGACACTTGCCGAATAGTCTGCTCAATCGCCTCAAGTTCCTGCCATAAAGCATTTCGCTCTGTACTTAATTCATTGAGCTTTGCTTCAATCTCAGCCTTCGACAAGCCTTGCTCCTTCAACTGCTGCAAAGTCTCTGAGAACATTTTCTTCATTTTACCCATTTTTTCAATCCCAGTCGGCGCATTCTGACTAGCAGAAATGCTTGCCGGGGACACATAATCAGGGTGAATAGTAAGCCAATCCTTCACGGTATTCGCCTGCCACTTACTCTTCAAAAACAAGATGGATTGACACGATTCCTTTGCAGGGTCCGCACGGACCTTCGCCATAACCGCTAAAACACCATTCGCCTGATCAAGCCAAACCGTCCTGAAATGCTCAGGCAAAAACAACGCAGGGTCCTGATAAAACCCCAGGAAGTATTCGCCGGCGACAAGCGGATCAACCTGCTCTCTTGCGAGCTTTTCCAGAATTTGTAAGTTAGTCTCGGGAATACCTGGCACAGCCACTAAGCTAAGTTCAGCATTGTGAAGGCCATGCGGAACCTTCCCATCCACTACATCAAGCGTCTCATAATCCGCGCCAACACTAACATGCTGCACAAGACCCTTCCGAATCTTATCGGCAACGTCGCTCTCGTAAATCTCAGCTTCATACCAAAGCGCTTGCCCATCCCACTCGGTCTTAGTGACCTTGCCGATGGCGTTCTCAACAGAAACATGCTCAATATAGACCGGCGAACCAACAAACTTCGAAGCGAAAGCCTGCAGTTCCTCAGACGTGTAAATGTTAAAGTTTCTGCTCATGCCCGCAGTCATGGCCACGCCGCGAATACGCAACGGCTTATCAACAATCTTCTCAAGAACCTTGAAGGGCAAAATCGCTTGAACATGTTCTTTAACAGGCTGATGTTTTTCAAACCACGCCTTCGCCTTCTCAACCGTCCAACCCTTACTCTTGTCAAAAAGATAGCTTTGCACAGTGGTTTTGTCTTCACCTTTCAGCTTGCCGATAACCGCCTTGATGCCTTCCTCTTCGCTGATCGTGATGGTTCGCATGCTGTCAGACTGAAAATCATCAGGACTACGATGACCACTACGTACATAATCAGCGTTATCTTCCCATGGCATGCCAAAGGCTCTTTCAAGTTTTAGTCAGCCCAAGGGAAAAACAAACAAGCCCCATACGCGATCCTTGGGCAGGTCCTCGGTGAAGCTTGCTGCTTTCCCCAAGGACCGCCGACCTACGCACCGCACCTACGCAGTACAAAAGAACTTATCTAAGAGTTGAGATATAAAACTTACTATAGCCAAAACAAGCCCCAAAACCAAAAACCGACTGAAATCAAGCATTTTATCACTAAATTACACGATATTTCGTTAAGAAATAGTAAGTCGTTATCTTCGCTCCACAAAAACCACAAGTAAAAAGAGCATACGCCCAACAGAAACGCAAACGTTCTTCGCCACATTTAGGACAACGCATTACACAAAAGAAAAAATCCTTCACTCTCACTCCTATACCTCCTCTTCAGGAACAGATTTACTACGAGCAACCTCTTCCTCAGTCTCGCCATATGTGTCAAAAGCAAACGATGTTAAAGCCCATTTCTGACCGCGCTTCTCAAACAGCAACTCGCCACTCTTCTTCTTCAAACGCTTATTCATGCGAACAATCCGCCTGCTCACATCATAATACTTCAAATCGTAAGCGCCAACCGCATTAACTTTCTTAGCCACGTCTTTGGGAAAAACGCCTTTTGCACCAGCCTCTCGGACAACCTCCACAATATTCAAATCCACAGCATCAACACAAGCAACTTTCTGAATAAACGGTACATCAAAATGGAAGTAACCAGCCTGCTTTAAACCATTCAAAATAATGTCCTGCGCCTCTTCTATTCCATCGAGCCTAGCTGAAATACGCTCCAGCAACGTCAAAATCCACCTTTGCCGACCATGCTTTTCCTCTGGAGAACGCTTCTTTTTCACCGTTTGAACAGACTTAAAACTAGACTCTTGCGTAACTTGTTCATTCATGGAAAAACCCCTCCATCAGCAACATTAAGAATTAGTGTCGGTAACCTACTCCAAACACTATAACAAATCAGCAGTCTTGCGATAGCCAAAACTGCCGCCTTTCCCAAAAACAACCCCAAAACACCCTTATTTTCCGCCCCAAAACAAGCCCCAAAAAACACTAAACAACCTTCCACATCCAAAAACGCAATACTACGAGCATCACAAGGCCTAGAATACTCGTAGTAAATCAAACAGAATCCTCCGCTTTCCTAAAATGGCTGCATTCACGGTTAGGAAAAGGCATGCGGACACCCGGATTTGCATAATCATAATCAGTTTGCTCTCCAGCCCCGGGATTCAATCTACAAACCAGACTAGACCCATCGCAGGCGGCGCCATCAATATTACAACTCATCAGAAACCCTCCATACTACAAGTACACCCAACCCTAGAATGCTCATAGTAAATCTCACGAAACATAATCCTTCATGCTCCTCTGCCCTTCCGCAGTCTGTTATTCTTGCAACTGTAACATTGGATGCTTGGAATCCACATGCCGCCACGTCTCAGACAAAAAACTCTGCCATCTGTCAGGGCGCCTTGACAATGGATACATAAAACGCGGAGAGGTTGTGGTTCCTCTGGCTTAACATAATGAGTTATTAAAAGTTGTGGATTCCCAGTTTTGTGCTGCTGGTTGTAAGTTTGCATAAATCCCTCAAGCTTGTTGCTGGCGTTTGTTCCTTCGCGTTTGCAGATTCTCAGAAACTCCTTCCAGACTTCTTCTAAAACGTAGACGCAGCTTCGTTTCTTCAAAGAAAGCCTCCAGAAAAAGCCAATTTAACGTGCTGGTGGTGTATGTTATATATGTATGTTATATAAAGTCTCTTTTCATTATTATTATTACTGACCACCATCAGGAATTCCTCGCTCATTTTTACCAACTCCTTTGTGAAGGCATTCTTGGCGGTCGGTCGAGGCGTCTAAAGCAGCGTGGGCACTTCTTAGGTTCTTTAACTCGTGGTGTCCAAGTGTAAAGGCAACCGCGGCAATGTTTAGTTTCAGCCAAAACAAGCAGCTCCTAAATGAAGAACCTCAACTCCGCAGCTACAGTTCCAGTCGTGTATGATTCCCGCAGCGGCAACCCAACCTTAAGAATATCCTTCAGAATCGCCTCTTTCGGAGCCCCACATCTCTCGCTGATCTTCGCCAGCACAGCATCCTTCTGCTCTTCAGATAACACAGTCCAAGCAACCAGGACGACGCGCTCGGTTTTAGGTCCTAACTTCGCTTCTTGAAAAGCCATAGAGGCAACGGGAACTTTGCCAGCTGGAAAAACATCGCCCCAAACCCGCATACCCGCATCATTCAAACAAACCCACATCTAGCAGACCTCCCGCAACGTCTTACTCTCTGGAAATTCTTGAGGACGCGAACTCGGATAACGCCAATACATTTCTTCTAAGTTATCCTTGGCAAAAACAGGAACCCCAAAATCCCGCGCTTTCACCACGAGTTTTGAAACCCACCGCGGGTTAGGCAACTTCTTTGGCCGCGTTTGCCCTCCAATAATGATCCAATCGATACCGCTTAGGTCGACAGGGCATAGGTCCTCGTACAAAGGCTCAAAACACACAAACTTCACAGCAACATTGATTTCTCTGAGCTTATCGATTCTCCAAAGGTCTTTTTTGCAGTTAACCGAAACTCCTAACCACAAGTTGGGAGGAAGAGGGAAATTTTCGTCTTCAGGAATATTTTGGGGCTGCTTAGTCAAAACGACAAAAGTATGCCAGGCTGCTCTCCGCATCATCCCACACATTCCAAACCAAACGTAACTGCGGTCTTTGAATGCTCTGTCAAATGTTTCGCCACTGAAGTTTAAGCCTATTCGACTAGGCTTCTTGACATGCAACGGCTCTTCTAGCCGTTCTGGATGATCATGCGGAACGAAACGGTAACATCTATCGTCTTTACATTTTCCCTTTCGCCTTTTCGCCTGCGCTCTAGCCCAGCACTTTTTGCGTACAGCGCAACCCTCGCCACTACAACCAACAATGACGTTTAACGTATAGTTGAGGTACTCAATCTTAGTCCGATTCATGGCAAACACTCCTCACGCGCCAAGCGCTCCTCAGCTTCATCCTCCTCTTCCTGCTCTAACCTCGGAGGGCAATCAGGGCAGTTGTACCAATCATCACAATAGGTACATGGATCATCTTTCCATGGATCATAAATTTCATGGCGTTTTTCAGCTTCAGCCCATTCCCTTTCAACACGCAACCAAAAACCAGCAAAGCCCTCAGAAACAAACGGATTCAGATACATCAAGCAGAAGCCTCCTTGATCAAGTCAACTCCTCAATTATTTCCAATTTGAAACCACGCTGCGTAATCGCTAAAAGCCGCTTCTGATAAGCCTCATACTCTGCCCTCGTCATAAGAATGATATGTTGAGTCTTCCGTTTACTATGCATCAAACGACCAAATCTTTGGCTCTCCTGCATTCTGCTACCGAAGAGAAAAGCCACTTCGATGATGCGTTCAAGTTTCAAGTCGCTTAGGCCTTCATCGCCAACTCGGCTGACCACGCACGCTTGGCTACTGCGTATGATGTCTAACCGTTCTTTTGTTTCACCATAAACGAAGGGAATCTCAAGACGTTTACTGATCTCCTCTCCATAGTCGAGGCTGTCACAGAAAATTATCGTCTTAAGAGGCAAGCGCATGAGCTCATCGAGTTTGCGGTCCTTAATGCGACGATCAGGTAGTACGTAAACGCGGAATTGTGGCGCACGAATAATCTGCAACTTAAGTAGGTCGGACCAGGACATGCCAACTGGATAGCCAGTTAAAGCGAAAATGTAGTTTTCTCGGCCATCTTCGCGGAATGGGCTGCCGCTGAAACCTATACGATATTTAGCCTGGATAGTACTGAGCTTAACGAATGTGTTAGCTGGCAAATGCTGGCACTCATCAAAGAGAACTACGTTCCAGGGCTTTCGTGCAACCTTCTCATAAGCGTGGTAAGTTTCAACCGTCACTTCCGCCCGCGTTGACGGATTGAAGGCAACTAAGCGTTCAAGCCACTGCTCCTTAAGAATTATACTCGGCACAATCACCAAGTGAGGGCCTTTAATGTTGCCTATAATGCGGTGGCCGAACATGCTCTTACCAGTACCGAAGGCCCAGAAGATGCCGAGGGCTCCACGCTGCAGAAACTCTTGCCAGGCTTTATCCTGCAGGTCCGTGATATTTTTGACCTTGCAGATCTCGGCGTATCTTTGGTTACCAACATCATTCCACTCACGCAAGTCTTCTGGCGCCAAAGGCTTAGCCATAAAAGGCAAAGTGCCATCTTCGATCAACTGAGCGATCAGCTTGAACTCGTAACCCTGTTTTATGCGGATGCGGTCCTTGCCTTCCCTGCGGCTGAGGAACGGGCTATACTTTTGCCAAGCGCGTTCCTGTAAGGCTTCTCCAGTTAACAACATGCTATCGAAAACTTTTAGCGGGAGAGACCCTGGAAACTTTAGCTTCTCCTCAAGCTCAGATGGAACCTCACTTAACCATTTAACGTACTTGTTGACTATGAAGATGTTGTAGCTTTGAGTGCTATGATCCAAGTAGCCCACTTGCATTTTCAACCACTTCGGAATTATCACCCACCACTCGTTACCGTGTTTGGGAATCATAACGTAGGGTTGCTCAAGGAAAGATGGTAAAAACTCAATGTCAATCTGGCTACTCTGGTCCTGGGTGAGAGCATCTTTCAACCTAACTGCTAGATCGTCACGCTTTTTCTGCAACTCAGCGATAACTGCTTCGAATTTTGCATCGGCTTCAGCTACGACCTTCTGCAAATCGTCAATACTCAAGAAACCGCCTCCAGCTCGAGTCGCTTCTGCAAAGGATGCGGAAAATCACGCTTAGCCTTAAACCGCTCAAAAAACCTACTCTTATAGTAATCTTGACCGTAAACTTTAGGCCAACGTTGCGCGAAAGCGCCGCCATTCCGCTTGCCAGTCCGCCGATAATAATTATATCGATCTGAAATAATCTCGCCGATCTCGAGGTCTCTCCACTGCGGATACTCCCGTTGAAAATCCTCAAAACGGCAAATATCTACGTCAGTTACCCAGCGGTAACTATGCCAGACCGCAGGATCCTCAAAGCCGCAACAAGGACAAAAACGCATCAAGAAACCTCCATTCTCAAAGCCTGAAGTTTCTTCTCTAGCCTCTCAATCTGACGCTGACGCTTTCGCGCTCGTTTCTTAGCTTTGACGTCTGGACGCTGAGAATACTCTCGTTGCTTAGCCTTAACGTCAGGACGCTGAGAATACTCTCGTTTCTTAGCCTTAACGTCAGGACGCTGAAAGTACTCTCGTTGCTTAGCCTTAACGTCAGGACGCTGAAAGTACTCTCGTTTCTTAGCCTTAACGTCAGGACGCTGAGAATACTCTCGTTTCTTAGCCTTAACGTCAGGACGCTGAGAATACTCTCGTTGCTTAGCCTTAACGTCAGGACGCTGAAAGTACTCTCGTTTCTTAGCCTTAACGTCAGGACGCTGAAAGTACTCTCGTTGCTTAGCCTTAACGTCAGGACGCTGAAAGTACTCTCGTTTCTTAGCCTTAACGTCAGGACGCTGAAAGTACTCTCGTTGCTTAGCCTTAACGTCTTTAGCCTTACGCTTACTGAAGCCGCAAACCGTACATTCCAAATCGCCCTGCACATACACATGCTCAGTTACGCCGTTGCAACGTTTACAATGCCACAAACTCACGCCCCGCTTATACTGTTCAGCAGTAAGAATTGGTTCACACGCCGCAACCTTAACCGCCATCTCCTCAGCCGAAATCACGCTGCAACACCAACCTCCACAACCTTCAAGCCCTTAGCCTTAGCAAACTCGCAGACAATCTCCTGCATTTCAGCTACGTTCCGCGCCTTATCCAAATGCGCCTTCCACACTGGATCAGCCAACAACGCAGCCAAGACCTCGCGCCTAACCGTGAATATAGTCACGCCCTCGCCTCCTGATGGATCGTGAAGGGCTCATGGATAGGTGAAGCTGCCCCAGCACACTGAGCAAATATTTTTCGAGGTTCGGCGTGTGCCAGTCCCAACGGTTTTGCAACGAAGAGGCTTGCTGCTTCACTTACTTTCCAACCCGACACGAAACTGTAAACAGGACCAAAAATCTCCAACAACGAAATACTTGGGATTGCCCCACGGGACAAACGAATAACCTGGTTACTCCTAAAACCCAGCAACTCGAGATCCTGCCCGCACCACCGACATACTCGTAGTAAATCGTCTCTGGACCCGTAGAAAACTTCAAAATCCGCTTGATTACACGAAATGGGTCCGCAGAGAATACAGAGAACACCCTCAGACATTCAGTCAGGCCTCCTAGACATCGCTTTGAGGTTGTGGCTGCCGCAGTGTGGGCATATGGGATGATAACGTTCGCGAAACTCATCATTCTTGAAAATTTGCGTTTCTTCGAAAGAGGCTTCTGTTGCGTCGAAAATCAAGAAGCATTCTCGGCAACGCCACTTCTCATCACGAGCGCTTTGTAAACAGCCGTAATGGTAGATGGCGCCGTTCTTGTCACGGGCGATGTTGCGGAGAATAGGCTGTTGGCAACGATGATAATTGCAGATCCGTTTACTACGAGGAATCGTCTGATAGAGATAACGAACAGACATTAGAATTTCAGGTCTCCTTTCTTATCTCTGCCTAACGACAATTCAGCGATGTACTCTGCTTTTGCCACAGTTGTGGCCTTCATGCCCTTGAGTAACGCTTTCAACTGCTTCTTTGAAACGATTAACTCAACTTCTTCACCGCAACGTGGACAGGTTCCTTTTAGGCCTACTGCCTTCATTTTTCCTCGCCTTCTCGATAATATTCGATGCGGTGATCATGAGGGCCATAATGGGCTAAACGGAAATGCTCGCCACATTCAGGGCAGGTTACTTCAGCAAAATCTTGAGGCTCAGGCTGTGGAGGACCTGCTTCAGGTTCAGGCGCCTTAGGCTCTTGGGGTGCATTCCCCACTTCTTTATGAGCAGCTTCGGAATCAATTCCCTGCTCCAATGGTGCTTCTGTGGTCTGTCGTAAATCTGGAGATTCTGCTCTACGGGCTTGGGTCGTGGGTTCAAATCCCCCTTGAGGTTCTGGCTGGCTAGGGGCTTCGGGAATAGGCTTAGGCTGCAACTCATCAATTCTCTTTTCCAGTTGCCTTGTCGACAAATCATTTTCGACAATTTCCTTCGTAAGTTGCACTTGAAGATTAGGGTCATCAAGCGTTAGAAGCAATAGGCCGTGGTAGAAGGTAACATTGTTTAGCGCTAAACAATGTTGAATTTCCTTCGGCAACTTAAGCAACCTAATCATGTTAGCAATTGTTGACCGATCTATCCCGAGCTCTTCGGCGAGTTTCTCCTGTGTGAAACCAAAAGCGTTTATGAGAATGTCGAGTTTTTGGGCTACTGTTATGGGGTCTTCTTCAATACGGTCCTTATTTGCCACAAGGGATTCAATTACTACTTCTTGATCTGGCGTATCTTTGATTTCTGCTAAAATTTCTTTCCAGCCTAGCTGCTGTACACTTGTGAGCCTCAAGTAACCATCTTTCAATTCGTAGGTTCCCGGTTCAGGTCCCGGGCGGACTTTGATTGGGTATTTTAAACCATGTTTCTTGATGCTTTCCCGAATCTTGCTCTGTTTCTCATAGGCGATTAATGTACGAGTGGGTAAAAAAGGCGGTATCTTAATGGCGTCAACTGGAACAAACTTAAGATTAGGAAGCTCTGGCGGCTTGCTCTTGTCAAACTTCAGTTGATCCGAAATACCACGAACATCCTGAGGCTGCGATGTACTCGGTAAAGGCGCAGGGGCGAGTGTACTCGTAGTAACAGGCTTAGGGTCTTCAGGCGCTTCGTCCGAAGCAGGCGCTTTCTTCGCATAAGGACCAGGAACCTTCCAAGCCTTCGCTCCCATCAAATAGCCTTCCCCGCCCAAATCACGAGTCAAAGCGCACACGGTTCTAAAGTCAAGTTTCTCAAGAAACTTCTTCGGCTTCAACTTCGCCCAGAAAAACCCCTGCTTATCCTCCTCAAAATCAAACGCATCATCCACTTGCGCAAGCTTCCAACCGAGAGCATCAGCGACCGCCTTAGCAAAATCAGAAGGCAAATTAACCTTCATGGCTATGCCTCGGGAAGCTTGGCTTGTTTGCTGTTTCCGCCGCCAATCACAACGGCGAATTCATCATCAATCTGGTAATTGCCAAGGTCACTGGCGCTTTCCAAATGCACAATGAGTTTTTCGTTGTTGTCTGTGGTCAGTTGCAGGTAAGGGACGTCATGGTGTTTACCCTTCTTGCCTTTCGCTATAACAATGAAAAAACGTTGCAACATCTACTGCGCCTCCAAATCCTCAAGCTTAGCCAGCTCCAGCGCAGCCTTCGGATCACTAGTCAAGTAAACGTTCATTTCGCCATGCCGATCACACAGCAGCCTCTTGCCATCTACATGCAACTTAGAACCGCAAATAGGGCAGAAACGAGGCTTTTTAGAACCGTTTTTATTACGCTGAATCAACGCATTAAGGCGTCCATCACGTTTCATGTGTTCTCTTCGCGTGGTGTACTCCAAATTCTCAGGTGAATTATTGAAAGGATTATTGTCTTTATGATGAATATCCAGACTTGGCTTAGTTCCAATCAGTCTTCTTGCTCTATCTCTGGCGTTCATATCTGAAGTATTATCACCTGCCCACCGCGGATTCTTCTCACCCAATTTAGCTGCCCTTTGCTTTGCTCTAGTTTCAGCTGAAAGATGCCAACCACGCTTACGCTCAGATTTAATAGGACAAAACTTCGCATCCTGCACACTCAACGCTCAAACCTCCTCTTTTTCTCGGATCAGCAAACCATCATCAGTCAAGCGCAGCTCAACGCCGAAATTATGGCAGACCTCTACTACGCCTAAAATCTGACTGTGCCAAAGATGCTCAGTAACCAAGATGTCATATTCACCAGGCGAATTCGCTAGGTCTTTTGTATTCTCATGTAAGGACACGCTTGCAGAACGGACACTGAAACTGTCGATACTGCATTGGCTCATCAGCTTCTCAATGATAGCTAAAGTCGCCTTAAACAACAAAAAACTAGGCCCCCTTCAACCGCCGCTTTGAATCCTTAAGCTCTGGAAATTTAGCTTCAAGATGCATCTCTGTTTCCTCCTCCAATCTGAACGCTTAGTTCTTTTCTATGTACTAGACCGTGACATTTTCGGCAAAGAATAACGACTTCTAATGGTTTGCTATAATTAGGATGATGCCTTACAATGTCCTCGGTAGAACCACAATTCATGCATGCAGAATTTAACGGAATGTTCTTTCCAGCAATCACATGCGCCCTACGCTTTTCAGGATAACGTTTTTGCCAAAGCAAAATACTGGTTAAATATTGGCTAGGGTGTATTCTGTGATAATTCTTTGCATATTCTAGGTTCTTCTCAGGATGGTCTCGGTAATACTGACATTCTTCAGCATTTTGGCATGCTTTGCAAATATTTCGTCTCCCATACCTGTTACGCTTGCCTTTCGTGAATTTTTCTAAATCGGCTTCGTTACGAGCCTCTCGCCCACACTCCCTGCAAACTCTAAGCGGATTTGACATCAAGAACAGCAACCTCCTCAACCTGATTCTTTGTCTTTTTCAATTCAGGAAAACGGGCTTCCAAATAATGCCGCAAACGATCCCAATCAGCCCAAGTAACCGCCAAAAACCTAACCCTCCTTGAAATGGTCGTTAAAGTAATCGTTGATTATGGCGCGGATAACTTCGGTATTTTGGTTTAATCCTTTGGAATGTTTTATTTTCAGAAAGCGCTTCGCAATGTCACCATCCAATATGCAACGTAGATCCACTTTTTCTTCATTTTGCCCGTTTTGCATAGAATATCTACCTGATACACAAATTGTGTGCTGTGCGTATATAAAATTTGTTTTACATTATTCATGGGAATAATCCTTATTAACTCAATGTGCTTTATGCACAAATTGTGTTAAAATGTCCATCGAAGTAGATAAGACAGAAAAATTGAACGTTCAGCTAAAGGGGGAAGTAGCAGACAAGTTTAAGCGAATCAAGACATTTTTGGGGCTTGAGCAAGATACGGAAGTAATCCGATCATTAATCACATGGTACTATAATGAACACCAAGAAGACCTAGCGGGCCCGCCGAAATCCATGTGGCACCTTAATTTAAACGCAGAAGGCGTACTAATATGGGACCCTGACATACGAGAAGCCGTTCAAATTCAATTCACCCCCAAAGGAATATTATGCGTACGCGATAAAACAAGCAACTGCAAACACATACAGTTCGCAATTTCTAAATCCGATGTCCAAGAAGTCATCCGGCGAAGAAGAAAAGAAGGTTGGAATCTTCCAGAAATTTAGGTTAAGGTGATTATGTATGAGTGAAATATCTTGTCCTATATGTCAGAACAAAATTGATTTTGAAAAGTTAACGATTAAAAAAGAAACTTTGGAGTGGCTTTGTCAACTTAAAGAAAACGAAATTTTGGAGCCTTGGCTTTTCTACTCAAAAACCATCCATGAACAAGCATTGAAAGGAACCACCACACAACTCGTAGCTGAAAACATGAAAATATTCGAAGAACGCATAATCCAAACTACTAGAGTGGAATTAGGGAAATTCTCAGAAAGCCTCGGCACCATAGCCACAGGAATAACCGAAAAAATCTCCAAACCAAAAGAAATAGGCACAGGCGCAGAACTCATAGCCTTAGATAAATTGGAAGATGCATGCGCCGGGGATGTCATAAACAGACTAGGAGGCAAAGGCGAACCCGACATACTAGCAAAACCATACCACAAAGGCGCCGAGATTGGCCAAACCATAATCATCGAAATCAAAAAAACCTCAAGATGGAGCAACGAATACCTCGAAGAGGTTGAAAAATTCATGGGCGACTACAACACACCCTTCGGCATCCTAGCAACAGAAAAATTACCAGCAGAAGCCGAAATTACAGGATTTTCAGTTTCCTGTGGCGACCGCGGAATCATATTAGTTACACGTTTAGACTACGCGGCACTAGCCTACCAGATACTCCGCAAACTTCTAGTAGCCTTGTACCTTGAAGGAAAAGAAGTCACCGACTTCCGCGCCCTATTCAAAGATGAAGAATTACTAGCCTGCCTTACCCAAGCAAAAGAATACACAAAATACGTTCGCAGCATGCGAACCCACCTCAGAAACATCGAAAAAGACCTAGAAGAAATGCAAAATCAACTCGACAAAAGCATAGACACCGTATTGCATAAAGTGGCAGCCTTTCAAGAAACATAGAAAGGCTGAAAACTGTCAGACATCTAAGCTTCTACATTAAAAGCTACCCTTTTAAGGAAGGTAAACCATTCTTTTCAAACTAATAATCACGAGGACTGCGTTTGGGTAAGAAAAAAGTGCTAAGCGAAGGCCAACTCAGCGAAATGGTGTATCCTTCACAAAGCGAAGTCTTAGGCGTAGTAGTAAAACTGCTCGGCTTCGATCGCATAATGGTTAAGTGCCAAGATGGCAAGGAGCGGTTGTGCCGTATCCGCGGCAAAATGAAAAGGCGCGTTTGGATTAGGGATGGCGATATAGTCGTGGTTTCGCCTTGGGATTTCCAAAGTGACAAACGCGGCGATGTGGTGTGGCGTTACACACACGCGCAAGCGGATATCCTCCGGAGAAAAGGCATCCTAACCATTTAGCCATTAGAAAGGCGCTGTGTTTCTTGAACTTGAAATAGCGCGTCTGTTTTCGTTGTTGACATCAATTGTTATTGGGTTATTGCTCATCATGCCACCTGTATTTTTCTTTTTTGTTTCTTAGTTTTTCTAATTCGCAGTTGAAGCAGATGCCGTTATGGCAGGAAATCATTTCACCGCAGTTCGGGCATTTCCATAATTTTTTCTGTTCGCCAAGAAACTTGTTTATTCCGTGTTTTTTGATGAAATTCAAATTGTCTATCAGGCTCATTTTGTAACGGGCTTTGTATCTGTTGTCAATGGTTTTCAACCTATCGCATGGAAAGCTAGTGCATTCAAAACAATAAGTCACTTCGCCATTCAGTAATTTGGAACATTGTTTTTTCAGAAAAGCGCATTTTTTGTTTCTCGGTCTGCAGCCTGCGCAATAAGGCACTCTGATGCCCTTGCTCTTCACTTCGTTCTGTAGTGCCAAGTAGCTTGCGCAAAGTGTGCAGTTCATTCCGCAAGGCGCGATTAAATCAGATATTGAGTTATGTGCGGTTTTCATTTAACCAACTTCATTTTCCATAACTGAAGTTTGTGTTTCTTTTATTTCTTATTTATGCAATAAACCTAGAATGAAAGACGAATGGCGAGTAATCTGCAGGTTGATGGCTCCAAGTGGTTTTAAATATCTCGCGATGCATAACATGATGAACACGTATGTCCCGGAAAGCTCGCGAAAAACTTGCACGCAGAGAAAAAACTGTAGAGAGAAGAGACAAAATGCTCGTGCATGACTTCTCTTCCGAACGGGCTACGCTGGAAGAGGTTTTTGATCAGTCAACGCGTATGGTGCTTTATCATTTTCTAAGCAAAGGCGTCATAGATGAGGTTCACGGCGTCGTGAACGCTGGGAAAGAAGCGCGGGTTTACTGGGGCAAGAACAAAGAGGGCAAAGAATTGGCCGTAAAAATCTACCTGACATCTTCTGCCGAGTTTCTCAAGGGCATGCGCAAGTACATTGAAGGCGACCGCCGATTCAAAAATGTTAAGCATGATACGCGGTCGCTGATTTTCACTTGGGCGCAAAAAGAGTTCAGGAACTTGGAACAGGCTACGCGGGCGAAAGTGCGGGTGCCCAAGCCCATCGCAGTGGAAAAAAACGTGCTCGTGATGGGGTTCATCGGCAAAGACGGCGTAAGCGCTCCGTCTATGAAGGAACAGTCGCCTAGTGCTCCTGAGAAAGTGTACAATTTGTTGTTGACTTATTTGAAAAGGCTTTATCGTAAGGCTGATCTCGTGCACGGTGACTTGAGCGAGTACAACATTATGGTTTGGAATGGTCGCCTTGTGTTGTTTGACATGTCGCAGTCCGTGCCCACATCGCATCCTTTGGCTGAGTTTCTCCTGCGCAGGGACTTGGAGAATGTGAATAGGTTCTTTAGTCGGTTAGGCGTTAAGGTTCTTTCAGTTGAAGAGGCCTACAAACAGGTTGTTGGGTAAATGTCAAAACCAAGCGCTTTTGTTAGAATTCCGAAAGAACGAGTGGGCGTTTTAGTCGGTCCAGAGGGAAAAGTGAAGCAGTATATCGAAGAGAAATTGACTGTTGGGCTTCAAATAGAAAGCGAAGCAGGCGGAGTAACAATTACAATGGCTGAGAATGCGACGGATCCCTCATTACTTCTCAAGGCCAAGGATGTTGTAACGGCCATCGGCAGAGGCTTTTCGCCCGAGCATGCTTTCCGCTTGATTCGAAACGAAGACGCCGTATTAGACGTTATAGATCTGCGCATCATTTTCGGCAGGTCTGAGTCTGACATCAAACGCGTAAAAGGACGAATTATCGGGATGAACGGCAAAACGCGGCGCTTAATTGAGGAATTAACGGATGCTAACGTGGCTGTTTATGGGCACACAGTCGGCATAATCGGCACCTTCGAGCAGGCTGACGCTGCACGAAACGCGGTGCAAATGCTAATCGAAGGAAGCCAGCATCACAATGTTTACAAGTTTCTACAGAAAAAGCGAAGCGAGCTTAAGAAGCAAATGCTGGAACTGTGGGAAAAACCAGAAGAAAAGAAATGAGCATGAAGGTTCAGCGGATAGTTTTTTTGCATTTGTTTCTTTTGGTTCCTTGGTGTTGCGACTGTTGTGTTCTTTTTGACTTATACCCTCTTCTATTAATAGGTTAAACTTTCGATTCAGCTTAATTGTCTGCAAAGGCTACTGGTTTATTGTTGAAAATCCAGTGAGATGTTGAAAGACAGTTTTCTGCAATGGTGGCGGGCTTCCGCACTCAAGATCCAAATCATCCAGAGCGTCTTCGGGGCCAGAGTCGTCATCGCCCACCAATGCAAATTCTGCTTTTTCTAACATAAAAACTTATAGAACAATACGCAACACATGGCTCTGCAGGGCGTGTAGCGTGTGCCGCGTTTCAGCGTGAGTCGTAACCAAAGCGTCATGTTGACTCTGGGTTTCCTAGCAACTTTGAACATGCACTTGCTCTTGTTTTCCTATTCGCCGTTGGTTCGCAACATCACTGATGAGTTGGCGTTGACGAATGCTGAGGCGGGATTTCTTTTTTCCGTCTCCATCCTAACGCTTATGCTGTTCCGAATTCCGTGGGGAATGCTATTCGACAGAAAGGGCTTGAGAGCAACGATGGGTTTAGCGCTGGTTCTCATGGGCGTCTTCGGCTTGGTGCGCGGGTTTGCCGTGGATTACACTACGCTTTTGGCGTCACAGTTTCTTTTGGGCGTGGCTTTGTCAGGGGTTATTCCCGCCATTCCAAAGCTGGTTTCTTACTGGTTTCCCAGAGAAAAAGTCGGGTTTGCGACTGGCATCTGCATGGCTGGCTTTCCAATAGGCGACGTTATAGCAGTGGGCGTTACGCCATACCTCGTTGAAGCGGGCAACGGTTGGCGGCAGGTTTTTCAGGTTTATGGCGTTTGGGCTTTGCTGTTGATATTTTTGTGGTGGAAGTTCGCGGGTGGAGAACCGCAAAACATGAAGGCGCCTGCGTCAAACTCGCCCAATGTCAAGCATGCTTTCGCAAAGTTGTTGAGGATGAAGGAGGTTTGGCTTTTGACGGGCTTGTACTTCTGCGCTGGAGGCTGCTACGACACGATGCTGTTATGGTTGCCTGACATTTTGCAGGTTGAAGGCTTAAACGCCTTTAACGCGTCGTTGGTAGCGGCGATGTTGCCAGTTGGATTTTTAGTTTCAGCCCTTGCGGTAGGCGCGTTTTCGGATAAGCTGGGTTTGAGAAAACCGTTTATACTGTTGATGGGCGTTGTTAGCGGTCCAGTCCTATTCTTGGCGGGCACTGTGGCTGGGCCAGCTGCGTATGTTACGGCTTTTCTGGTTGGCCTCTGCACTGTGGGCGTCTTAACGCTTGTTTTAGCTGTTCCCGTGGAGATGCCGCGGTTGTCGCCTTTCTTGTCAAGTGCTTTTGGCGTGGTTTCTTCGCTTGGAAACGCGGGTTCCTTCTTGTTGCCGACTTTGGTTGGTCAACTTCGCGATGTCAGCGGAACGTTTTTACTTTCCATGGTTGTTTTAGCCGTTGTCGGCGAAGGCATGTTCGCGTTGGGACTGATGCTGCCCGAAACAGGCAGGAAAGGTAAGCCAAATGCTTGATAAGATTAAGGTAACGCCTTTAGCCGCGGAAAGCTTCGGCGTCAGGTCCATGTGCACTTTTGTTGAGACGCCTGACGTTAAAGTGCTTTTGGACGCTGGAGTTTCGCTCTGTCCGAAACGTTTCGGCTTGCCGCCGCATCCCATCGAGTTCAAAACTATTGATAGGCTCAGAAAGAATGTCGCAGAAGCCGCCGACAGGGCTGAAGTGGTTACCATAAGCCACTACCACTTTGACCATCACACGCCTTCATACGAAGATTGGCTTGTCAACTGGACAGAGGCTAATGAAACTGCGCGGCAGATTTACCAAGCAAAGACTGTTCTGATGAAGAACCCGAAGGAGAAAATCAACGCCAACCAAAGGCAGCGAGCGTGGCTTTTCCAGAAGACAGGCGGCAAATACGCTGAAAAGCTGGAAACCGCAGACAGCAAGGCGTTCGCGTTCGGGAAAGCTACGCTTTTGCGCTTTTCGGAACCCGTTCCTCATGGACCTGAAGATTCCATGCTCGGCTGGGTAGTAATGACACTAATCGAATGTGACGGAGAGCGGTTCATGTTTGCGCCAGACGTTCAAGGTCCAATGTCAACACACACGCTTGAGCTGATTAAACAGGCGAAGCCACAAGTGGTTATGATTGGTGGACCACCGTTTTATCTTGGCGGCTTCAAAGTTGATGAGGCACAGTTGCAGATGGGATTGAGGAATTTGGCAAGCGTGGTTGAAACCGTGCCCTTAACCATTTTGGAACATCACGCGTTAAGAGACGAGGCGTGGCAGCAAAGAATAAAACAAGTTTACGACGTAGCGCTCAAGACGGGGCACACCGTAATGACGGCGGCTGAATTTGCTGGCAAAGAAAACGCGTTTCTAGAATCCAGAAGAAAAAGGCTCTACATGGACTATCCACCGTCGAAAGAATTCAAAAAATGGATGCACGAAGGCTTAACAGCAAAAAGCACCACCAAACCACCAATATAAACTGAATTTCTGCTTCAAGTCACAATTCAACCTATATTTAAGGGGCTATAGACTGTAGAGAGCACTAGTGTTTGAGTTGCTTTGTGATGTTTTCTTCAGCCTTTTTAACCGCTTCTTGCAGTTTTTCAGGTTGCGTTCCGCCGCCTTGGGCAAAGTTTGGTTTTCCGCCGCCTCCACCGCCGATGACAGGCGAAACCGCTTGGACTATTTCACCAGCGTTCACGCCCTTTTCCATCGCTGTTTTCCCAGCCATGACCAGTATTCTAGCGGTTTTTCCGTCTGTGCCATAAAACAGCGTAACCGTTGCCTCGTCTCGCTTTATTATCTCGTTTGCCGTTTGCACCATACGGTTAACATCAATCACTTCTTGAAAATCACGCTTCACTAGTTTTATCCCGCCAATCTCTCGTGAGGCTTCCACTGTCTTTGCTTCTTCAAAGCCAACGCTTTCTTTGGTAGCTAACTCCTTGATTAGCTTTCGTCTTTCAGCGTTGGCCTCCTTCAACTCTTTCACTAGTTTCTCAGCGGTTTTGTCCAGCTTCTCCAACGGTGCATTCAAAGTCTCCGCAACTTTCCACAATAAGCGCTCCTGTTGTTGCACTGCCTTCAACGCCTGAAGCCCCACAGCATACGCAAGCCGCTCCACACCATCCTGAACGCGTTCCGTGTAGACTATTTTGATGAACCCTATTTCGCCAGTGCTGTTCAAGTGCGTTCCAGCGCACGCTTCAACATCCCAATCGCCCGTCTTCACTACGCGTATATCTTTGCCAGGCACCGCACCGCCCTGATAAAGCCTAAACCCATAGCGGCTTTCAGCCTCGTTCCGCGGCATCCACGCCGTCTCAACCCGCATATCAGCGAGAACAGCCTGATTCGCCAGAGTCTCTATCCTATGCACTTCTTCAGGTGTCAACCGCCGATAATGCGAAATATCCAGCCGAGAGCTTTCCAAGCCCTTCTGTGTTCCATACTGCCACACATGCTCACCTAACACGCGCCGAGCCGCGCCATTAACAAGATGCGTAGCCGTGTGCGCCTTCATAAGCCCATAACGCTTATCCCAATCAATAACACCCTTAACGGTAACACCTTCCTTAGGCGCGTATGAGCCTTTAATCTTATGCACAATCACCCTGCCCACTTTCTGCACATCAACAACTTCCGCCTTCACATCATCAAACAATAGGAAGCCATGGTCAGCAGGTTGCCCTCCGCCTTCAGGGTAAAAGCACGTTTTGTCCAAGACAACGTATTCGCTGTCTATCACTTTGAGGACTTTCGCCTCAAACTCTTTCATGTACTGGTCAACATAGTACACTTGCTCAGTTGGCGGCAGCTTCTCCGCGGCTGTTTCAAGCGTTTGCTTAGCTTCAGTTTCTTCTTCCACGGGTTTAGTCGCCTGCATGTGTCGCTTGGCTATCAACGCGTAAAAATTCTCGGGAATCTCAACTTTCACGCCTTCACTTTCAGCGGTTTGCTTAACAATCTCTGGCGGAAGCCCCTGAGAATCATACAACTCCGACAGCGTAGCATCAGGCATTCTGCTCAGGCGTTTCGCTTTAAGCTCATCAGCGATTCGCTTCACCATTCCCTCGCCGCGCTTTATTGTGTCCTCAAACTTTTCTTCCTCAACCTTGAGCATTTCCATAATCTCGTTCCGCATAGCTTTGATGTGCGGGAAATCCCTCGACCAATGCTCAACTTGCATGCCCACTATGTCATAAAGCCTTTCAGGCATGCCCAGCATCCTCAGCAAACGGTAAATCCTACGGAACAGTAGCCGCGCTAAATAGCCTTCCTGAATGTTCGAGGGCACAACGCCTTCCGAAAGAATGAAGCTCAAGCACTTTGTGTGATCCGCAACCGCGAATGCGTTCTCGATGGGCGCAAGCACCTTGTCCAACTCGTCCATAGGCATTCCAACGAGCTTGGCTACTCGCCTTCTCGCGTCAAGCCTGTTCGCGGTTTTGTCAACGCTCACCAGCCCAGAATACTTCGCCACATCCAACAGAAAAGCGTTATCAATTTTCGTTAGCCCAGCCATCTTGAAAATCTTGTCCAGCAGGCTCCCATAAACGGCGTGAAAACA
>Ga0209323_10000066_pt1 | contig 56183 bp, 58 predicted proteins | sample Rifsed19ft2_FD_184014 | JGI IMG/M metagenome (GOLD analysis project Ga0209323, IMG submission 184014) | Soil microbial communities from Rifle, Colorado, USA - sediment 19ft 2 (version 2) | ecosystem: Environmental > Terrestrial > Deep subsurface > Rock core/Sediment | place: Rifle, Colorado...
ATGATAAAATTCGTTAAATATCTGAGCCAGCTGATAGGAATAATTTGCAATTACACTTGGATTCAGATTTCTCCAGGCATTTAGGACAGCCTCCGGGAACTGCGAGAGTTTCTTAACCAGCTCTATCTCCTTTTCCTCGAGTTTCTCCAGCTCGAATTTTTTTAAAATAGCACCGCTCTTCCTCAGAATTGAACTTGCCCTTGCATAACTGTACATCAGATATGGGCCTGTATCGCCCTCGAAAGAGACGAATTTTTTTATATCAAAAATAGCATCAGTTTTCCTGTTGTTTTTCAAATCTCCGTAAAAGATAGAGGCTATTGCAACCTTTAGGGCTCTCTTTTGCAGTTCTCTCTTGGAAATTTTTTTTACTCTCTTTTTTATTTCTTTTTCTGCAAGATGTTCTGTTTTTTCCAGGATTTCTTCCATAAAAACAGTCTTCCCTTTTCTGGTTGAAAATCTCTTTCCGTTTTTGTCCAGATAAAGGCCGTGGTCTACGTGGGTGCAGTTCTGAGCCCATTTGTAACCCATCAACTCCAGGATTTTGAAGAGCTGCCTGAAATATAATTTCTGCTCCTGGCCAACTTCATAGAGCATCTTATCAAATTTGTATCTCCTGTACCTATCTATGGCTGCAGCAATATCCCTTGTTATGTACAGAGTTCCACCGTCGCTTTTTTCTATTACTGCATTTTCAAGGCCCCACTTGTTCAGGTCAATTATGAGCGCCCCTTTGCTTTTCCTGAGAAGCCTTTTTTCCTGCAATTGCTCGATGACCTTTCTTGATTTTTTATTATACATGGATTCCCCTTCATAAGCATCAAATTTTATTCCGAGGGTTTTGTAGATTCCCTTGAAATTTTCAATAGAGATGTCCCTGAAAAACTTCCACAGAAGAAGCGCGCTCTTTTCCCTGTTTTCCATTTTTTTAAACCATTCTCTTGCTTCTTCCTCATATTTTTTCTTGTTCGCCTCGACATAAATTTCAAAAAGATGCTGTGTCAGCTTTCTGTTCAGTTTTTTTTCAGAACCGAATTTTTTATATCCAAAAAGGAGCTTTCCGAACTGGGTGCCCCAGTCCCCGAGGTAATTTATCCTCGTCACCCTGTGCCCTGTAAATTCCAGGATGTTTGACAGGGAGTTTCCTATTATCGTGGATCTTAAATGCCCTATCCCGAAAGGCTTTGCTATGTTCGGAGAGGAAAATTCGACAATTACCTTTTTTTTATCTCCTACATTCGTCCTTCCGTATTTCTTTTTCTGCGCTATTATGTCCCAGACAACCTGCCTTGCCAGGCTCTTTCTGTTCACGAAAAAGTTGAGATACGGGCCAGACACTTGGATATCTTCAAATTCTGTTGCAGGCGGTTCTCCTATTTCCTCTCTGATCTGGACAGCTATGTCATGGGGGTCCAGCCCTGATTTATCTGACAAAAAGAAGCACGGAAAAGCGTAGTCCCCAAGCTCAGGATTCTTAGGGATTTCTATCAGGTTTTCCAGTTCAGAATCTTTTATCTTTACCCTAAAGTCGAGCTCTTTCATGGCTTTTTTTAGCAGTCTAATAACGACATCTTTCATTCAGCAAAGAAGGAAAATAACTTAATAAAGATTTTGAAATGAGAAGTTTTTTAAGTGAAGAGCTATTCGTTTTTTATTGAGAGTGTATGAGGGAGTGCCGGAGCGGTCAAACGGGCAGGACTTAAGATCCTGTAGCTTAGTGCTTGCGCAGGTTCGAATCCTGTCTCCCTCATTTTATGAAAAAGAGTCGGGATGTCCGGTTATTAATCATACTTATTGTCTTATTATTTATTATCAATTATCCATTTCTTGACAGAGCATTGACAAAGTTTCTAGATACAGATGAAACCGTTGTTGTTAACAGGATTATCGATGGAGACACGATAGAGGCAGAAAACAGAAATGAAAGCATAAGGCTCCTCGGAATCAACACTCCGGAGCGCGGCGAGTTTCTTTATGGGGAAGCAAAACAGTTTCTCGAGGACAGAATTTTGAATAAAACCGTGAATCTAAAATTTGGAAAAGACAGATATGACAAATACGATAGAACTCTCGCATATGTTTTCCTGGACAACAAGAACATAAACCAAGAGCTTATTGAAAATGGATTTGCAAATTATTATTTTCCTGCAGGAAGGGATTCTTATTATGAGGATTTTTTAACTGCCTGGAAAATCTGCATCGATAAAAATGTAAATTTATGCGAGAAATCAGGAGATGTATGTGCCGAGTGTATTGAGATAAAAAGTTCCAGTACGATAATAAACGCTTGCTCTTTCTCCTGCAGCATAAATGGCTGGAAAATAAAAGCAGAAGGGAGAAATTACACTGAATTTTCTAATGTTCTTAAAAGCCAGGAAGAGGCTTCATTTAACTTAGAATTAACGCCTACGGGCGATACTATTTTTCTGAGGGACGACGAAGGAAAATTAGTTTTTTGGGAGAAGTATTAAACAAAAACTCAATTACTTAACTTTAAATACGGTGAAAACCATCTTTTTTTATCGATAACTGTTGGAAATAGAGCCTAATCAAAAAGGGCACACTATTTCTTTAACTTGACCATGCTTGGACGAGTTTCTTTTAACTTGACTATACCTAGGCGAGTTCACATACATTGATACAAATTGAAAATGGAAAGTTTTAGAAAGTTAGGCTTGAGCGAACAGCTTTTGAAATTACTAGAAAAAGAAGGATTCAGCGAGCCGAGTGAAATACAGGAGAAAGTAATTCCTCTAGTCTTGCAGGGAAAAGATGTTATAGGCGGAAGTGCCACAGGCTCGGGAAAGACTCTTGCATTCGGAACAGGCATCATAGAAAAAACTGAACACAACAAAGGATTGCAAGTTTTAATTCTGACTCCAACGAGGGAGTTAGCAGAGCAGGTAGGAAATGTCTTTGTAAGATTTTCTGAGTATAAACAATTGAATGTGGCAATTGTTTACGGGGGAGTCAATATAGGCCATCAGATAAGAGATTTAAGAAATTCAGAGATTGTTGTCGGAACTCCGGGAAGAATTATTGACCATATGGAAAGGGGAACAATAAATTTCTCTGAGCTGAAAATCCTGGTTTTGGATGAGGCTGACAGGATGCTGGACATGGGTTTTATACATGATGTTGAAAAAATAATAAAAAATTGTCCCAAGGAAAGGCAAACACTCTTGTTTTCTGCCACTATCTTTGGTGATATAGAGCACATAGCAAAAAAGCATATGAAAAATCCTAGAACAATTTCTGTTGAGTCATACGTTGATCCTGCAAAACTGAGACAGATCTATTATGATGTTCCAAAAAATCTGAAATTTTCCCTTCTCGTGCATCTTCTCAAGAGAGAGAGCCATAAGCTGGTGATGGTTTTCTGCAACACGAGGCACAACACTGATTTTATTGGAAGAAATCTGAGCAATCTTGGAATAGATGTTCTGGCTATACACGGTGGATTGACACAGCAGAAAAGAAACAAGATCATGGAGAAGTTCAATGAAAACAGAATCCATGTTCTTGTATGCACAGACATTGCTGCCAGGGGCCTGGACATCAAGGGAATTTCCCATATCTATAATTATGACATTCCAAAAACAAGCAAGGATTACATTCATCGCATTGGTCGCACTGCAAGAGCAGGCAAAGAGGGTATTGCAATAAATATTCTTTCAGACAGGGACTATGACAATTTCGGCAATGTCCTTAAAGATCCGTCGCTGAACATAGAAAAAGCGGAAACCCCTGAAATTGAAACAGTCAGGATGATGCTGCCAAACCAGAATATGCAGAGGAGGCAGAGGTGGGATTCAGAAGACTGGAGGAGCAGAAAATTCCACAGAGAACACCATGTCAGAAACCGCGAAGGGTCTGGAGAAGGACAGAGAGAGGAAAGACCTGGATTCGGGGGACATAGGGGGCCTGACCGAGGGAACTTTAGGGCTGGCCAAAAAAATTTTGGTGGCAGAGGGGGCAGAGGAAACTTCGGAAGCAGAAGAAGAATTCCCCAACGAAGCGGAAACTACAGAAGCCAGAAAGGAAGGCAGGGAAACCGCGCCAGGAATTTCAACAGGCGCAGAAGGTTTTAGCAGGATATAAAATTCTCTTCTCAAAAGCTTTATAAATAATACAGAACCCAGTCTACAGTAGACTAGGTCGGCGGGATAGCCCTCCGCTGCTTGCAAATGGGCTTCATGGCAGACTGCAAGGAAGGGCGTAAAAGGAAAGTCAAAAAGTCCTTGTTCGGACGTTGACGCTTTGTCTGTCTCGATCTTGCAGATGCGAAACGGGTCAGGCCTTGATCGGAGCAGCCCTAAACATTTGTAAAGGTGCTTGACAGGTCGCAGAGCCGAGAAAGAATAAGGGTTCACTTTTCTGGCATCCTCGAGCAAACTTCCGAGTCTACATATTAATCCTCGGAAGACGGTTATAATCACTAAATTAATAAACTATTTTTTCTTTTAGAATATATGAAAAGGGGTTGGAATAAAATTGGTCAGTTCTATCTCGTTTCTGCCATAATCGTCGCCGCAATAGTGATAAGTGTTATTGTTGTGACAAATTACTCAAAAAAGCAGGATTATAGTGATTTAAACAGCCTTAGGGATGAGCTGAATATAGAGAGCGCAAAAGTTTTGGATTACGGAATCAACAACCAGCTCAGCCAGGCAGCAATGAACCAGCTTCTCCAGGATTTCACCCAGAAATACATAGACACAGAATCAAGGGACAAGAACCTCTATTTTGTCTTTGGCAATCAGGATAACATCACATTAAAAGGATACCAGAATACTGCACACACTGTTTCCTTGGACAGTGCAAACATCGCCTCTTCTTCGGGGGAATTTTTAGGAATAGTGAATCCAACAGGAAGCAGTACAACTCTTCAGATAGACGAGAACGCCTACATTTTTACTTTAAAAAACGGCGAGAATTTCTTTTTCGTGATTTCCCGAGAAATCGGAGGAGAGGAGCATGTTATTACAGGATGATTTTATAATTATTGGAGATAGATATGTTAATGTTCAAAAAGATAATTTTAATAAAAAAGGATTGGTTTAAACTAAAAAATGGTGTTAAGTATGACATGTTAAAAATTCAAAATCGCAAAGGAGTGAGCATAATGGTGGGCTATGTTCTTCTCGTAGTTTTCGCAGTGATAATTGGGGCGATAACTTTCGCATGGCTCAAGACCTATGTCCCTGCAGAGGCTTTGAACTGCCCGGACGGAGTCTCGGTTTTTGTCAGCGAGGCAGCTTTCAATGATTCAACATTGAAACTGAATTTAAGCCTGAGAAACAACGGAAGATTCGACATTGCAGGATATTTCATACATGCATCAAATGATTCAAGCCAGGAATTGCCGACCATGGATTTGTCTCCTTATCTCAACGAGAGTTTCAGCGGAAAGAGATTCGGAAATTCTGTGGTTTTCGACCAGGGAGGGAACCTTTTCAAAACAGGAGAACAAGAAAGAAATATCTTTGACATTCCCTCTGAGATTGGTGGACTTTATTCCATCAGAATAATTCCAACGAGATTCCAGGAAGTGGACAACAGGCAGAGGTTCGTGAGCTGCAGCGGTGCAAAAGTGCAGCAGCTCGTCGGTGAGCCAATTGTATGCATACCAAAAACTTGCTCCTCGTTAGGATATACTGAATGTAATCCTCCCAGCTGGAGTCAAAGTGATGGTTGTGGAGGAATTTTGGATTGTGGAAGCTGCTTAAGCCCAGAGCAATGCGATGTTTCTGGAGAATGCTATGATCCTTCAAACTGTATGCCTGCTCCAAATCCAACTCTTCCAGGAGTCTGTGGTTCAATGGTTTGTGGAACAGCTACAAACGGAACCTGCGGTTCTGTAAGCTGTGGAACCTGCATAACAGGATTCGAATGCAATGCAACAGGCCAGTGTGTTTCAACGATTGGAAATGGTGTCTGTGACCCTGGAGAAGATTGCTCTGAGCCGGCATGTGCAGGACAGCAGGCACAATGCCAGACAAATTACATTTGCCAAGGAGGAAGTTGTGTGCTTGACACTTCGGGAGTTTCCAGCTGTCAGGGTTATTGTGTCTTATTAGGAAATTATAGCACTGGTTTTTGTACTAACAGTGTAGGTAACTGTCAAAATGGTGGCGGGGTATACCAATCTGTAGGAGATCAGTGGTGCACCGGAGGGGCTCAGGCAGATACGTGTTGTTGTACTCCATTATAATAAATTAATATAAATTTATAAATTAAAAATGTCTTCAAGGAACATGAAAAAAGAGATGAAGAAAGCAGTCACCCCTGTAATTGCAACAACGCTCCTTGTTGCGATGGTCGTTGTGATAGGATTGATAATTTTTCTGTGGTTTCGAGGATTTACGCAGGAAGCTATCACAAAATTCGGAGGGACAAATGTAGAACTGGTATGCAAGGATGTAATTTTTGATTCCAGCTATTCCTCTGGAGAATTGTTTCTTTCAAATATCGGAAATGTTCCCATCTACAGTTTCAAACTGAAGGTAGAGAAACCTGGAAGCCATGAAACTCTTGGCATAGAGGACATCACTGGCAGCTGGCCAGAAACAGGGCTGAACCAGGGAGGGGTTTTCTCAGGAGACATTTCCTCGTCTGTATCTGGCGCAGAAAAAATAACGCTGATTCCTGTTCTGAGAGGAATTTCAGATACAGGAGCTAGAACCCATGTCTGTGACGAGCAGTATGGGGAAGAAATTATTTTGTAAGAAGAATTAGTTTTATATTAACAAATAACATAATAAGATATATCTAAAATTTATCTGATAAATTAATAAACTATTTTTCACTGATATTGTTATGATAAATATCATGACTAAAAATAAAAAAGGAGTTTCAGCTGTTATTGGGACAGTCATACTGATAGCATTAACGATTGGAGTCGTAGCTATTGTTTGGGCTGTAGTCAGCAATCTGGTGGAGGAAAATATCAGCAGCTCTGAATCCTGTTTTGGAGTTTTTGGCAAAGTCACCTTAAATCCAAGATACACCTGCTACAACAATACTGCAGGAGCTGGAGCAGATGAGCTCTGGTTTTCCATAAGCGTTGGCGACATAGAAAAAGTTGATGACATTCTCGTGGCAATATCTGGCGGAGGATCTTCTACAATTTTTAAGATACTGGAAGACAGCCCTGCCGGACTTTCATATTACCCAAACAGAACGCAACCAGTTGGAATTCCTGGAAAAAATTCTGGATTCACATACATTTACGAGCTTCCTGCTTCTTTTGCCGAGACGCCTGAAAGAATAGAAATCGCCCTGATAATCAACGGAGAAGTGTGCGGGAACATTGATTCCATAGAACAGTTCGACAGCTGTTCTTTGCTGGCTTGAAATCAAGGTAAAAAATATCTTCCAGGCTTGGCCGACATAAAGAAAACCAACTCGTTCTGGCGTGACCGAGTTAAAGAAAAATATTATAAACTATTTTTAGCTTAATTGTATATGGACAAAAAGAGGGGGCAATTTTTCCTAATTAAAAATCGCAGTAAGGCAATTTTTCCAGAGAAAAATCGCAGAGGGCAGATCTGGGTGGAAACTGTCATTTACACTCTGATTGCTTTCTCCCTGATGGGGCTGGTTCTCGCATTCGTCATTCCCAAGGTAGAAGAAATAAGGGACAAAGGAATAGTGGAGCAGTCTGTAAACGTTCTCAAGGACATAGATTCCCTGATAAGAAGCCTCGGAAGCCCGGGAAACCAGAGGATTCTCGAGCTCGGGATAAACAAAGGCTCTATGACGATAGATGCAGTAAATGACAGGATTTTTTTTGAGCTGGAAAGCAGATACCAGTACAGCCAGCCTGGGGAAGACGTGACTATCTCCTCGACAGACGGAAAAATAACTGCAAACACCGAAGAGGTAGGCAAGATTAATATAGTGACTCTCACTCTCGATTACCAAGGTGAGTACAATATAAATTATCAGGGGCTGAAAGAGGTTAAAACGCTGAGCAAGGCTCCTGTTCCATACAGCATTTCCATATCTGACAGGGGCGCGGATTCCGGAGGAAAAATTATAATCAACATAGAGGTGATTGAATAATGCCAGGAATAAAAGATTATCCAAGAGTGAAGGTAAATTTCAATCCAGACATTCCGCCTTTGAAAAAAGTAAAAGACAAGACAAAGATAGATGTCAGGTATGCTGTCATAACGCCTTTTGCTTTTGTCCATATATACTGGGACCAGAAGGAATACGAAGTAAGGTATGAAATAGAAGAGCCGATATTGACAGAGACAGAAAAAAATTACCTGGAGCAGATCCTTCCTGCGATGAGGGATTTGATAGATTTTGATGTCATTGTGGAAAAAGAGCAGGAGAAACTCCTGGAATACATAGACAGGAGATTCAAAATAATTGCATTCGAGTTGGGGCTCAGCCTTTCTTACGACACTTACAAAAAGATATATTATTATTTGATAAGGGATTTTGTGGGCTTCAACGAGATAGAGCCTTTGCTCAGGGATTTTTTTGTAGAGGATATAGAGTGCAACGGAGTAGACGGCTCGGTTTATATAATTCACAGGATTTTCAGGAATCTCAAGACAAACCTCATTTTCAGGAGCATGGACAAGCTTGAAAATTTTGTTGAAAAGCTCGCCCAGAGGAGCGGAAAATATATTTCCTATGCCTCTCCTATTCTTGATGCCAGCCTTCCTGACGGAAGCAGGGTAAATGCGACATACACCAAGGACATAACTTCCCGAGGACCCACATTCACTATAAGAAAATTCACGAAGACTCCGTGGACTCCGCCGCAGCTTTTGGCTTTCAGGACTTTGAGTCCTGAGATGCTGGCATACTTGTGGATTCTCGTCCAGTATAAGATGAACATCCTTATCACAGGAGGGACCTCTTCGGGAAAAACAACGCTGTTGAATGCGGTTGCCTTTTTCATACCGCCAGAGGCCCGTGTTGTCTCGATAGAAGACACCAGGGAACTGAATCTTCCGAGGGAGAACTGGCTTCCGAGCGTTGTGAGAAACGCCACAGGAGCAGGGAATATAGGAGAGATAGACCTCTTCACGCTGTTAAAGAGCTCTTTCAGGCAAAACCCAGATTATGTGATTGTCGGAGAAGTTCGTGGAAAAGAGGCATATGTATTATTCCAGGGAATGGCCTCTGGACACGCTTCCATAAGCACGATGCACGCAGACTCTGTTGATACCGTCATAAAAAGATTGGAGACTCCGCCGATAGAGCTTTCCCCTACCCTCTTAAATGTCCTGGATTGCGTGTGCATCATGACACATGCCATAGCCAAAAAGCAGGAAACCAGGAAACTGAAAGAAATCGTCGAAATAATCAACGTAACCCCGGAAGGAGTGGCTCTGACAAATACGCCATTCATATGGAATCCAAGCGATGACAGTTTTTACTTCAAAAAGAACAGCAAGATATTTGAAAAAATTGCGAAGAGCTACGGAATAACAATGCAGGAAATTGATGCGGAATTTAAAAAAAGGGTGAAGCTCATCTACAATCTTTACCAGAACAAGGTGTTTAATTATCAGGATTTCCAGGATGTGATTACCCAGTATTACAAGAAGCCGCAGGAAGTTTTGTCAAAGCTCGGCATTGCCTGATGCCTATTTTATTTTCTATCGCTTTTAACGCGAGAAAGTACAAAAAGACCAAAGATAATAAATACAGTAATTGCTAAAACAGCAATCCTATACCGTACGCTCCCTAAAGAAACAAGATTTGAAACAATCAACCCCCAAACTAATGGTCCGGCAAAAGAAGAGGCTCTTTCTGCTAAGCCAAAATAAGTGAAAGCTAAATTTTGTTTCCCTCTTGGAGCAAGATAGGACATAACTGAACGAGACACTGCCCAATTAGCTCCAAGCCAGAATCCCATAATAACTGAAACAACCACAAACAGAGCAAAGTTATTGAGCAACCCCATAGTAGGTAATATTATTATCCATCCAAAAAGCACAAACATCAGGGTTCTTTTATGTCCAAAACGGTCGGCAATAATTCCGGACACTGTTCCACCAATAGCTGAGGTAATTACGATGCCTAAAAGGATATATGTTTTAATTGTATCTGGAATACTCCATACTTGCTCCAAAAATATTGGGAAATTGTTTGCGGCAGTCAATATGGCATCATTAAAAAAGAAATAGGCAATAAGGAAAAAAAGTACGCTAGAGGATGATATTAATAATTTTGTCCCGATTAGAGTTTGTTTTATGTTTGATTTTAAAGAGAATTTCTGGATCTTTTTCATAGGTTCTTTGAAAAACAAAAGAGTAGGAAGAGAAAAAATAAAAAATATCAAAACCGCCGGTAATAGGGTTTCTGCTCTTGGAAGTGAACCAAATAGACTTATGCTCCCGGTTGAGAAAGGTAATGCAATTAAAAGCCCGATGAATTGCCCGAGATAATTAGCACTTATTCCAAGCCCAGAGACCAATCCTCTTCTTCCTGGATTAGAAATGCTGTTTAGTAGTGGTGTATAAAATGTGAAGGAAAGTAGATAAAAATACAGACCTAATGTAAAAAAGATGAGGGCTAAAACTTCTCTGCCTGAAACTGCAGAAAATGCACAAATTCCATAAAATATAGTTGTTAGTACTGTTGTATATCGTAGCCCGGTAATTCTTCTCATAGATCTATCAAGTAATGAAGCCATAATGGGGGCTGATAAAAATAAAATTATTGCAGAAACAGTAAATGTTAAGTTAAAGTATAAATCAGAAACACCTCTATCAATAACTATCCACTGGGCAAAATAAAGAAAGAATGTAATGGAAACAATAGAATTCGCAAAATCATAAAGTGTCCAGAGAAATACGTTCCTCTTTGATTTCATCTTCAGACTAATGGCATTCTTCTTTAATAAGTTTTCTTGAGGGCTTCTTAAAGGAAAATATTTAATAACACTTTTTCCCTATTTTCTCTATGAAAAAGGGTGATAAAATTTCTGTGATAGATGATGAAATTTCGCAGGTAAATCATCTCATAAAAGTTCTCGGCAGGCATATAGAAAAATTTGAGTCTGCATACCTCAGAAAGGATTCCAGAGAATTCAATTCATTGAAAAGGGAGATACTTCAGATACAGAGGAAGATACACAGCCTCGTAAAATGAAAAGGGAAGTTGAGTGTCAAGAAACCGTAGGTGTCTTACAATGGCCATAGAAAAACTAAGGGAAAATTTTGAAAGGCAGAAAAAGATAGCAGAGGAGATAAGGGAGCTTTCGGAAGAGCTCAGGGATTCCAGAAATGCGGAAGAGAGGGGGATAATTTCCTCCCAGATAGAATCGCTGAAGAAATATTTAAGGAAATACGGGGAGGGAGTTGTTGAAGCGGCAGAGGGCATTTCTGTGCCTAAGCCGCTGGACATATCAAAAACTGTTTCAGGCTACAAAATGCAGCCTGTGATTCAGCCTATGAAAGGTATTTCTCCAGAAAAGGCAGAAAGATTTGATGAAAAAATTTCTGCCCTTGAAAGGCTGACCCTGGGGAGAATGAAAAAGAAAGAGGTAAAGGTTATCAAGAGGAAGGAGAAAAAGCCGAGCCTGTATGTCAAGCTTGCGAGCAGCCTTTTTTATGATACTGCCATGTCCCTGATAAAGAAAGGAAAATTTTACATGCTGAGGAGGGATTTGATCAGGGCAAATCTGGAGTTTGTCCCTGCAACTTACATTTCCCTGATTTTTTTCACAACAATCGTTTCATTTTTCGCAGCGATGCTGATAACTGGTTTTTTTCTTTTCTTTAATCTCGTGGCTTCTCCTCCATTCCTTGTTGCTGTGGAAGAGAGCCTGGGATTGCGGTTTCTGAAAGTGTTCTGGATTCTTTTCGCTGTTCCGGCAGGAGTTTATCTGTTCGCATATTTCTATCCTTCAATGGAGAAAAAAACCCTGGAAAACAGGATTAACCGGGAGCTTCCGTTTGCGACAATCCACATGTCCTCTATCTCAAATTCAATGATAGAGCCCAGCAAGATTTTTTCCATAATAATCTCAACAGAAGAGTATCCCAATCTCGAGAAGGAGTTCACGAAGCTTTTCAATGAGGTTAATGTTTACGGCTATGATCTCGTCACCGCATTGAGGGATATGGCATTCAACAGCCCGAGCAGAAAACTTGCGGAATTGTATAACGGGCTGGCAACAACCATAACCTCTGGAGGAGACCTTCCGAATTTTTTTGATAAAAGGGCACAGACTCTTCTTTTTGAGCACAGGCTCGAGACAGAGAAACACTCGAAGGCTGCAGAAACCTTCATGGACATATACATCAGTGTTGTGATTGCGGCTCCGATGATTCTCATGCTTCTGCTGATGATGATGAGGCTGAGCGGCCTGGGGATTTCCCTGAGCACAGGAATGATAACTCTTGTCATGGTTCTGGGAGTTTCCCTCATGAACGTATTATTCCTCTCCTTCCTTCATTTAAAACAGCCAGAGGGGGCGTAAACAAAAAAGGTAAAATGGAATTAAAAAGGCCGCATTGGGCAGGGATGATTGCCGGAATTGTTGTTATAGTCGCTTCCCTGTTTTTTATAGATACAAGATTTTTCTTTTTCATGATAGGAATAGGAGTCCTGTCCGTTATTGCTCCTTTTGTTTTTGCAATAATCAGCGAAACAAATATTGCTGCCGAGAAAGAAGACATGTTTCTGGAATTTGCCAGGAACCTCGTGGAGAGCGTAAAAACAGGGACCCCGATAAGCAAGAGCATAATCAATGTGAGAGACAAGCCTTACGGTGTTCTTAGTGAGAACATAAGAAAACTGGCAAACCAGATTTCCCTCGGAGTTCCCCTGAGCTCTGCGCTGCAAACATTTTCTAGAGATGTAAAAAACAAGGCGATCTCGAGGGCACTGACCCTCATAGGCCAGGCAGAGCGAAGCGGCGGTGAAATCGGCGGCATTCTGGAGTCTGTGACAGAGGCTGTAAGCACTTCCGATAAGCTGAAAAAAGAGAGGAAAGCCGCAATCTCGAGCCTCGTGGTTCAGGGCTATATAATATTCATCGTCTTCATAATAATCATCCTCGTCCTGCAGTTCCAGATTCTTCCACTTATAGTCGGAATTGTTCCAAGCGCAGGCTCTCTGGGAATTGGCGGAATAGGCGGAGGAGCTCCAATAGAGCAGGAAGAGCTGTCAAATGCTTTTCTGTACCTGCTCCTGATTCAGGGGCTTTTTTCAGGATTGACGATAGGAAAACTTTCTGAAGGGACAGTGAAGCCGGGAATAAAACACTCTTTTATCCTGATGCTCCTTGCCTTCTTAATCTCAACAGGCGCGAACGTGATTTTAGGAGGGTGAAAATACAGATGAAAAATATACTTTTTTTATGCAAGAATAATGTTTTCAGAAGCCGTATAGCAGAGATATTTTTCAACAAGTATAATAAAAACAAGAAATATAAGGCAAGCAGTGCAGGGCTAATGCCCTGGACTAAAAAAGATCTTATGAAAGACCTAGGATATATTGCCGTAAAAAAGGTATGTAAGGATTTGGGAATAAATCTGAGCTTTAATTCAAAACCCGCGACATCTTCTGTTTTAAAAAGAGCAGATATTATAATAATTGTGGCAGACGATGTTCCAGAGAAATTAATCAAAACCGAGCAGGCAGTTAATGGAAAAGTTTTGGTTTGGGAAATTTTGGGTGTAAAAAGAAGTGACAAGAACAAAGAAAAAGTTGCAAGAAACACTATCAAATTCATAGACAAAAAAGTCAGAAATTTTGTTAAAAGACTAAGATGAACAATAAAAAAGGCTCTCACGTCGGTTTTGTCATATCTTTTGTTCTGTTCGTAACTTTCATAATTTTTGTGTATGTTATCCTTTCTTCCAGGGTGGATTTCGGTCAGGAAAAGGCGAATTCCCTAAGCTATGTAAAAGCAGAAATCATAAATAGGGTTTCAGAAAATCTGACCAGTGTTTCGATAGCTATCGGCCAGCAAAATCCTCAGAGTTGCGTACAGCTGACAGATTTTTTTTCAAAAACAGGATTAGGAGACAGGTTTGTTGTTGCGGACGATTCAGGTAATGTTCTTCCATCGGGAAAAGGCGGTAATGACTTGTTCATAGAAAAAAATAATAATCTTTTTTTCAGAGTTTACGGCTCAGAAGAATTCAATTCTTCAGGAGGAGCGCTAAACAATTGCCAGCCATTGAACGAAAATAGCCAGGGATATATTCTCGGGCTTAGCAGGGACAGCAGGGAGATTTTTGAATCAAAAGTGCTCGAGCTTTTTGAGAATTACACAGAAAATTACGAGGCTCTCAAGATAGATATGAAAATCAGCTCTGTAGATGAATTCGGTTTCAGGTTTACTTACAGCAACGGAACGGAAATAAAAATCCCTGAAAAAAATGTAACGATAAATGTTTATGCAGACAGGACAGCTGTTCAGTACATAAAAGCAGATGCGACAAGAGAGTCGGGCTTTATAGACACAATAGTCTGGTGAGAGAAAATGTTAATAAATAAAATTAGAAACAAACGCGGATGGATAAGGATAGTCGAGGCTTTCGTGGCTATACTCATCGTTGCGGGAATTGTTCTCATAGTGATAGGCAGAGACCAGACACAAAGAGAAGATGTTTCTTCAGACATATACTCCTCGATGATTGCAATTTTAAGGGAAATCCAACTCGATAATTCCTTAAGGGCGGATATTATTACAACATCCGGAACAGTTGAATGGGATTCTGGAAATTTCCCCGCAAATGTAAAAAATAAAATCATTGCAAAGGCTCCAGGCTATCTTGAATGCGTCGGAAAAATCTGTGCAACAAACGATGTCTGCCTTCTTACACAAAACCAGGAGAATCAGGAGAAAACGATATATGCGGAAACTGCAATAATAAGTTCAACAATCCAAAGTTATAACCCAAGACTTCTAAAGCTGTTCTGCTGGACGAAATAGTATTTTAAATGACATAAATTCTTAAAAATTAGATATTATTCTGTTTTTTATGAAAATGAAAAAGGCTCAAAACAGACCTGAAAGAAAAGTTGACCCTCTTGTAAAAAAACTTTTACCAGATTTTTACTATATGCCTAATGAAGAAGATATAGAGATTAATGAAATTTATCGTCTTTCTCATGGGAAACTTCCGGAGATTATAAAAAAGATTCTAGCCAAAAGAACTACGGAGGAAAGTGATATCTTTTTAAGACAAAAGGGAATAGAAATTTATGGGCATTATGTAGAAACACAAGATAATAGTACAGTAAGCGCACCCATAGGTATGTTAGTCTGTGGAGCACACATTAAAGGGAAATGGCAGACTAACCTTTATCTCGTTACATTCAAAACAAAACGTAAAGAATTAGAAAAGTATTCGGGACCTCACCCAAATCTAGTTAACTTATTAAGACCCTACATAGAATAATTATCTTCTTCTGTGAAAGCCTTCTCCCTGCCAGTTGATGAATGGCTTCAGATGGTTGATTATTTTTATTGATTCCTTCTGCATTTCCAAAACCCTGTAAATATTTTTATAAGCCTCTGGAGCCTCATCGAGAGAAGCCAGGGAAAAATTTCCGATGACATTCGCTGCTTCCATCTCTCTCTTAAAAGAATCCAAAGGTATTTTTTCCTTAGCCTGTCTTCTGCTCATTGCCCTGCCTGCTCCATGGGACGAGCTTGAAATGAATTCCTTGTTTCCTTTTCCCTCAACTAAAAAAGAGCCATCCCTCATGTTTGCCGGTATGATTCCTCTTTCTCCTTTTTTTGCAGGAGTCGCGCCTTTTCTGTGGATGAACAAACCATTTTCTTTCAGGGCATGGTTATGATTTTTATTTGCCCATATAGTTGATTTCACTTTTTTGCCCAATACCTCTTCAATTGCAATCATTGTCTGCCTAATCATTTCCAATCTGTTGAGCTTTGCAAATTCCAGGCAAAAATCAAGAAGATTTTGATATTCTTTGCCTTCCTGCGAGTTTTCCTGCAGGGGATATGTTGCCTCGAATTCTCTTTCTTTTCCAGAAGATTTTTTCATGTACAGAGTAGCAATCCAATACCCGACTGCCCTGGAACCTGAATGTACAACAATCCATGGAGTCCCTGAATCATCTGAATTCAGCGAGATGAAATGGTTTCCATGCCCGAGGCTGCCAAGGTTTCTCTGTTTTCCGGATTCGAGAAATTGCAGGACTTTTTTGTCATAAGGGCCTTTTTTGAATTTCAACAGGATTTTTTTGTATTCTTTCATGGTCTCTGCTGTCAGCTCTTCTTCTGAACTGTGGATTGCGCCAAGACCCATCGGAACCCTTTTCTTTACCTGCTCATAAATAAGACGGGCTTTTTCCCTAAGTTCTTTAAGAATGTTTTTTGGGAGCTTTGCAGCGGTCATTCCGCAGCCAATGTCATAGCCAACCCATGCTGGAACCAGGACTCCGCGGGTTGCGAGAACAGCCCCAATAGGTGCAACATAGCCAACGTGCGCGTCAGGCATTAGCGAAGCTTTGACAACATAGGGCTCAGAGTAGCAGTTCCTGAACTGCTCCATTGTTTTTTCTTCCATGTCAAGTGCGAAATTGGTTATCTGTTTCTTTGCTATTGTATTTTCATTTGCCATGATTTATCAAAGGCGCTGAACTTTAAGAAATTTGTGGGTTCAGCAAAATTTTTAAATATCTCTGTGGCTTAAATATAATCAATAAAATGGCTGAAAATGGTTTGGTATCTAAATTAAGAAAAGTTGCACTTGTTGGTGCGCTGTCTGTTTTGAGTTTGATAGAATATATCCCTGCAAAAGCACAGATTAATGCAAATGCAGCAAGCCTTTCCCAGACAGTGGCTTTGGCTGACTGCCTTGATGAACCGAAATATGTCTGTGTCGATTACAATGCAACACTTACAGATGTCGATAGTGCAACAAGAATAATCAACAAAATCAAAAACAGCGGGGTAAAACAGCTCATTTCTAACAAAACAATCACAGTTCCGCCAAACCCATACCATGAAGTCCTAAGCATGAACAAAGGAAGATATGAGTTTAAATTAAAATCCCCAGATGCAACCACTAGTAAAGTAAATGCAAATGTTCCAAATTATGCCCCAACAGCTAATTTCAGTTCTCTGGAAACAAGAATCGAGAAAGACGCGTCAGAAACCTATAACCTGTGTGGGCCTATTTTTGACAGAAACAGTGAAGACAATCCTGTGCCTATTGTAAAAGCTAAACCGCTCACAGGAAATATAACAACCACTTTATCAGGCTGTAACCTGACCGTAAATGCAACAGGAGAGCCAGGACCTTATCAGGTTAATGTCAATTTCGGAGTCAAGAAACCAAGGAGGCCATTACCCAGTGCAATTCTTGCAGGAGAGATAATTGCTACAGTTCCACCGAGTGTTTTCCAGACAGTGTCTTTAGTCAGGGATGTTGATATAGATTATAAAGCCACACTTACAAATGTTCCTTCTGCAACAAGAACAATTACACATAATGGAAATTCATTTGGTAGCCCAACAACAATTACAACTTCACCTTATACTGAAATGTTTGATGATATGCGGAAAGGAAATTATTCTTTTAGATTAGAAGCTTCAGGAGCAACGCCAGACATAGTATCAATAGGAGTTCCAAATTACCTTCCAAAAGCGGACTTTGGTTCTTTGGATACAAATTTTAATGATAATGAGGATTCATCAAAAACATTCAATTTAGAATCACTTCTTTCCGACAGAAACCCTGAAGACAGACCTGTTCCTCTTATCAGCGCAACAACTCTTAGCGGAGATGTATCAACTAGCATAAGCGGTTCTAATCTGACGATAACTGCAACAGGAGAACCTGGACCTTATCAAGTTGAGGTTAATTTTGGAAGCGATTCAGGAGGACTTGCTAGTGAGATCATTCAGGGAGATGTATTTGACCTTGTGCATCTTATAGGACAATTGCAAGATGCTAGAACAAACACATTAGAACTTAAAACAAGTGAATCTGGAATAATACATGTTTATAATGCAGCAGACAACACTTTTTTAAAAGAATACCTAACTGACCCCCAGGGAAATTTTGATTTTAAATTAGACCAGCCAGGAATTTCAGAAATATTCTTACAGGCAAGAATTGTTGCAGAAATACCAATTGGAATAAATGATGGTTTTGTTAGAACAATAAAACTTCCAGGAAGAGATACAAAAGATATTTTAGTAAGAGTATACCCTTATAATGAAGTTCTTTCTGCTGCTGAAATAAATAGGGCTAATTTCAGGAAACATCTTGAAGAGATTAATCCTCTTCTCTTAAAATCAAAAGTTGAAAGCATTGAAATAATAGATGTTGACCCTTTAGGTAGAGGAAGTTTCACTCCCGAATTCATGGAATTGATAAAAAATAAAATTTTAGACCCAAATGATATTGGATGTTATGTTGATCCTGTGGAAAGAGGGGGAATACCATTAAATGTCCAGATAGATAATCCCGATTCAATAAAACACTATCATATAGAAGGAAATGAAATAATTCCTGATAAAGGTTGGGGAATTTTTGTCAGGGATACAACTATCCAAGGTGCTAATGCAAGAACCTTTAATGAATATATGTTTAGAATTGCAACAAGACCTGAAACTGAAGCAGTAGCAGCACATGAATTTGGTCACGCATTTATAGCTCCACATAATCATGCATTAACACTTTTTGCAGGAACCCAAACAATAATGAGGGCTGATGCAGCTGGCAGATCAACGCCTGGTCCTGGCGATTGTGAAGCAGCAAAAATTATATATGAAGCAACATATGAACTTCAAGGAGAGGAAGGAATTAGAATAGAACCGTATGATAATATTCTTGGCTTAGACTTTTGTATTCGTGGTGTGGAATTTTGTCCTAAAAAAAAATAAGGAAAAAATGACACTTCGGAAGAAATTTAAATAAAGTCATAGGTCATGTTGTTAGTCTTTATGGCGTTCTGGTAAATCTTGTTGGTGTTCTGACATACGCGCCAGTCGTAAACCCAGGCAACATTGCACCAGACACCAATCCGTAACCATATAGTCGTGGATAGATAATAAGAATATTTATAAAAGATATCTGATTAATAAATGGTATCAGAAAAATGGGGTTGAAAGAGGGTTGGGAGGACAAGGAATTTTTAGTTTCAATAACATTGCTATTTTCAGTGGTTTTTCTGGCAGTTGTTTTCAGTTCGGGATTCGGTCGGGCAGTAATAGTACAGGATGGTTATTGTGATCCTGACAATTGTCCGCCGCCGAATGACTACTGCGGAGATGACATCTGTGACCCTGCAGAAGAAAATGCCACAACCTGTGCTTATGATTGCGGACCGCCACCTCCAACATGTGGAAATGGGGCTCTGGAAACTGGCGAGCAATGCGATGGGAACAGTCTTGGAGGGCAGACATGCTCTGGACTTGGATTTGTCGCAGGGACATTAAGCTGCACAGATTCATGCACATTTGATACAAGTGCCTGCTTCGATTTCAGTAATCCTATAGGAAATCACACAGCATCAACATGCACAGTAACAACTGGCTGGACGTGCGATGCTAATGATTTCACCAAAACACTGAATGCAGAAATTTACAGGGATGGACAAAAAGGAAGCGGCGGCGTTCTTTTGGGAACAGCAACTGCAAACCAAAATGGAGGCCAGGCAGTTGCCGACCAATGCGGCGGAGATGCAAATCATGCTTTCACATTCAACATGCCAAATCTTAATGATAGTACAAATCATTCAATCTATGCTTATGGTGTTGATCCTGCAGGTTTTAAATTTCAATCAAGAGACAATCCTGCTTCTTTATCGAATGATGGTAGCGTAGGCAACTTGGCTTGGAATAACTCAAACAATGCACAAAATTCAGATGATGTTTATGCAGCAGCCAAAACCCGAAACCAGGTCAACGGACAGACATCTAACTATCTGAAAGCAACAGGATTCGGTTTTTCAATCCCCAGTACTGCAACAATTAAGGGCATTGTAGTCGAATACGAGGCTGATAGAGACCCAAACAGTGTAAAGAGAGCTAAGTTCAGAGGCATAAGAATAGTAAGGGGCGGAGGAATTTCCGGCACTGACCATGGAGACAATAGCTGGGTTGTAAAAGCACCTGATGTATACAGGGCTTTTGGCGGCGCGACGGATTTATGGAATGTAACACTTACTCCTGCAGATGTCAATGCCGCAGGTTTTGGCTTCGTTCTCTCTGTCTTTGTGAAAAGCTCTGATGGCAGTTCTCAGGGGGTCAGGCTCGACCATGTGCGGGTTACTGTGTACTACACCGAACCGGTCGGTACTCTTCTTCAAAATTCACCAAAAACAATCAACTGCGCAGCGCCCATCGAGTGCGGAAATGGAAATATTGATGCAGGTGAACAATGCGATGACGGAAATCTCAACGGCCAAACATGCCAGTCACAGGGTTTCGGAGGAGGAACACTTGGCTGCACGAGCTTATGCACTTTTGATACAAGCCAGTGCATACCTGGATGCGTTTTAAACTCTGCCAAGTGGAGTGTTGATCAAACTGTCAAAGGCAATGTAGTTGATTTGGAGGTCACAACTACACATTGTGAGAATGAAACGCTGTCTTTTGAGGTTAAGGAAAGAGATACTCTTAACGCAGATGACCCCGTAACAACAAATCCCCCAAATGTTTTTATTGCTCTTGACGGAGGGATAACTCTCAGCAACTGGACTGCGGAATGGCAGAGCGAGGGATGGCCTGAATCAGATCCCCCTGAATATTACTTTAAGGCAACACTTGTAAGCACAGGAGAAAATATACAAAGTTCTTCCCCTGACCTAGAGGTTTTACAGCAAGCTCCTCAACTATGTGAGAATGTTGTGACTTGTGCAGGCTATACAAACCAGGTAGATTGCGAAGATGATATTTGCTCTGTGGCAGCAAATAGTGTAGCTAATTGCAATGATCCTAACGAAACACCTTTCTGTTCATGGAATAACAACACAAACGTCTGCGGGGGAGCGTGTAGAGTAGAAGACAATGGCACGAATGTGGGAACCTGTTTTTACACAGAAGAAACCACAGACACATGCGAAGATGACGGCTATTTAACAGTTAATTTGAATGCAACATGGATATGGGATCCTGAATGCTATGCTGATCCTGACTGCCAAGCAGAGAACCAAGACGAAGCAGCAGCATGCCAGTCAACAACAGAAGTTTTGCAGTGTCCTGCGCAGATACCGTTGCCTTTCTTTGGGGTTTACAATTTCCTTGCTGCGCTTGTTTTGATTGCAGCCATTTATTGGGCAATCAGCATGAGAAGGCAGAAGAAGAGAGCAAGAAAAAGGTGAGTTATTTTTTATATACAAAAACCATTTAAGTTTTACCATAATAAATTTCTGTTAAATCCAAAACACCATAAACAAATTTATAAAGTATTCTCGCTATTTTACAGGATAAAAAGATGGTTGGTAAAAAGAGGCTTTTTGAGAAGAAAAATTTTAATATGGAGAAGTTAAAGTTTGGGTTTTTTACATTAGCATTTTCTATTTTTATTTTAACATTTTTGATTTCATTAGCCTCTGCCAGCTTCAGCGTGGGAAATCCGAAGCACGGCCTGGAGACTGTCTACGGGCCTTCTGAGAATGTCACGGGCTGGATAAACATCAGCTTTTCCTCAGAGCCTGTGAATTCTGTTTTCAGCGATTCAAGGGATCACAAAATAAATCTCTCAGGTATATTGGGAAAAAATACAATATCTTATTCATGCAGCCCTGTTGATTGCAGGGATGGCTACACGGCAAGCAATCCGAGCCAGACAAAAACAATAACACTTGATTCCGGAGATTCAAAAATTTACGGTGTTAAGCTAACGGGAAATGTCTTCGCAATAAATTCCTTCGATTTTACGCTTGAAAGCACTGCTGGAGCTTCATGCACAAACCAGGTTGAAATTGATTTACTGGATGACTCTGTTCTCGATGAAAGAAACAGAAATTCCACAGAACAAAGCTGCACCAGCCTGAAAGATTACGGATGTTTCAATGCTGGAAATCAGAACATTGAAGAATTTTCTGTGGGGACGACGCCTTACTGCGAAAAGGTTGATTTTTCAAGCTCCCCTGGATTTCTTATAGGAGCGTGGCTCAAAAATGTCAGCGGTTCAAGGACAGTAAAAGCCTATGTCTATGACACTGATGGAGTAGAGATCGGAAATTGCATTCTTCCAAATCCCTCTTCATCAGGAGGAGAAATTTCCTGTAATGTTAGTTATTCTGTTACTTCGCCGAAAGATGGCTATGTCTGCATTTCTTCAACGAGCGGCTCGGGAGAATATAATATAAGAGGTTATGGAATAGAAAACGGCTGCGGATTCCATGCAACACCTGTTCAGCCTCCAATTGCAGCCTACCAGATTTTTGCACAGGGAAAAAGCTTCGGTTCTGTTGGAACAATGAAAATAAACAAGTCAATCAGCGATGGGAGAACTTTCGCAGAACTTGCGGAGGAGTATGTAAGAGAAAAATACGGGAGCCTGAATTGTTCCTCATCTTCCGGCTGCGTAATCCCTGTAAAAATAATATCCAATGCAAACCAGGATATAACTCTGAAAAACCTGGAGGTCAAATATGACAAATCCATCGGTGAAACTACAGAGAGCAATTTCCAGGATGTGCAGAAAACCCCTGCAAAAGCCACATCCTCTGGTTTTGGGAAACTTTACCTGGATGGCTCTGGATTTTCTGTTCCTTCAAATCTTGGAAATTATTCCTTCTCTCTCAAACTTAACAGCCAGAGCGTTGTTTCCCAAAGCATGGAAGTCAAAAATGTTCCGATAATAACATCTGTAACTCCTGTGAAAACAGCAACTGCATTTCCGACAGAGTTCGCAGCCACTGTTACTTCTCAATACAATTTAACAGGATTTTCCTGGAATTTTGGTGATGGAAGTCCTGAAATAACAACTGTGGGAAAAAAGGCAAGCCATGCCTACATCACAATCGGAACTTACAATCTTGTTGTGAGAGCCACAGACCAAAGGGGTCTCACAGGTTCAAAGACCTTCACGGTAAATGTCAGCTCTCCGAGAGAACTGATAAATTCCAGCCTTTATGACATGGAAAGGGATCTTTCAAATCTTGAAAAAGAGATTTTGACCCTTTCGCCATTTTACCAAGATGCCCTGAATTTTTCCTTAAATCTGAATAATCTAAAGAAAAAAGTTGTTTCTCTAAAAGCAGCTTATCAAAACGCGAGCTCTGAGGCAGAATACAATGCGATAGTGACAGAACTGGTAAGATTAAAGATTCCAGAAGGAATAGCAAAGAGCAGGAGCGCGGAAAGTCTTCCTTTGTTCTCTGGCCCAGATTACGTGAACCTTCCTGTCCTTAAGGAAATAGCTGGCGGAAACTACAGCTCTGCAAATGAGGATGGTTACATAAACGGGGTTTTATTATGGCAACAGGAAAACCTTGATGTTGATCTGGATTTCAACGAATTTTCCGGCAGATATACCGGCTATGTGGAGCCGATAGCAAGAATCTTTGAAATAAAGATTGATGAAAAAAAAGATATTTCTTATGATTATTACCTTGTTTTTCCCGAGCTGGAAGGATTCAAGACAGATACGAAGTTCAGCGTGGAATCTGGCTATGTGTACATCAACCTTAAAGATGACAGCTCTATCTCTTTTTCAACAACAGAAGATGTTGATTTCACAAACCTTCCGGCATTCATATCTCCTGCACTGAGCAGGATAACTGTCGTGGAAGAAGCTCCTCCTGAAGAAAAGCCCAGATGGACGATTTTCATCCTCATAGTTTCCCTGCTCCTTGTTATAGGTGTCGTAGGATACATAATAATGCAGGAGTGGTACAAGAGAAAATATGAGAACTACCTTTTCAAGAATAGGAACGACCTTTATAACATGATAAATTACGTGAACAATGCAAAGAAAAAGGGGCTGAAGGACAGCCATATAGAGGAAAACCTGAAAAAAGCAGGATGGAGTCCTGAGAGGATAAAATATGTGATGAAAAAATATGCCGGAAAAAGGACAGGAATGCTGGAAATCCCGATAACAAAGCTGGCGGAAAAGGCCGGAGGAAAACCTAAGAATCAAAAATGAGTTACGAAATCACGGAAAATTTAATAAACCTTTTTGACAAACCCTTAACATGGTTGTGAATGCTTTTAAGAATTTTTTCAGGAGAGTATTTTCCAGTATTTTCAGGGGCAAGAGAGAGCTCAAGCTCGGCTTCTACGGACCCCCGAATGCAGGAAAGACGAGCCTGGCTAACAGGATCTGCAAGGACTTCACAGGAGAAGAGATAGGGGTGGTGAGCAAGATTCCCCATGAAACCAGGACTGTTCAGTTCAAGGAGAAGGTGCAGATAGACTACAAGGGAAAGAAAATGACGTTTAAAATAATAGACACTCCTGGAATTACGACAAAAATAGATTATGAGGATTTCCTCAAATACAAGATGAAGAAGAAAGAGGCGAAGCAGAGGGCAAAGGAAGCAACGCAGGGGGTTGTCGAGAGCATAAAATGGCTCGATGACATGGATGTCGTTGTGATTGTCCTGGATGCTACAGAGAATCCCTACAACCAGGTGAATCTCACGATAATAGGAAACCTGGTGGCAAGAAAGATTCCTGTCCTGATAGTCGCCAATAAAATTGATCTGAGAAGATCCAGCATCAAGAAGATAGAATCCGCATTCCCGGAATACGAGGTCATAGGCATAAGCGCAAAATATGGAAAAAACCTGGAGGAGTTTTATGAGTCAATATTCAAACTTGCAAGAGAGGTCTAAAAATAAAAAAATAAATATAAAATATTTTAATAAAAAATAAATGTTAAATGTAAATCATGCTGATAAATAAATTAAATGACTGGTTTAAAATTGGTTAACAATAAAACCTATATACTCCAAAATATATAATACAAAAACATGGTGAGAAAAAGGCTCGGGAAAATCAAGGGTTTCAGCATCCAGTTTCTTCCTTACTCCGAGATAAGGGGATTGGATAGCACCCATAGAATAAAAAAAATACTGAATATAATTTTAGGGAACAACATCCTCATTCTTCAGGGAAGGCTTGAGCCCGAGGAGGAAACCAGATTAATAGGAGATACAATGGCAATGATAGGGCATGTGAGAAATTTCAAGGGCGTTGAGTTGGCTGTAATTTCCGGAAACAATAAGGAAGGATTTTTTGGAACGTTCAGAAAAAATCTCGTGAGCGCAATTGCGGGAGGAGACATCGGCGCTGTGACAATAATCGGGCCGGCAACAATAGTCAAGGAAATAAAAAGAAATCCCAGGAAAATTGAATTATTGCTTAAAGGTTGATTTTTGATAGGATGCCCTCTTAAACTTAAATTATATTTTATAGAATGTAAGTTAAGTCCCATTATTTTATTAAAAATTCCAAGTAATATAATCAGTACAATCCCACAAACTTTATAATTCTTGCATTCATTTATTAATAATGCCCCATCACTGTGTTAGATGCTCCAGAATGATTCCTTCAGGAAGCAGGGAAATTCTCGAAGGATGCAAAGAATGCGGAAGCCATTTTTTCTTTTATATAAGGGAGGACCAGCTGGAAAAAATCCAAAGCCAGATAATAGAGATTCCTGAGAAGGAAAAGGAGAGGGTTGAGGAAGACATAAGGGAGATGGTCGGGATAACGGACGAGCAGGCTCCTGTCATTCTCGATGTGGAATCCATAAGGGTTACAGGAGAAGGGAAATTCGAGCTGGACATAGCCAAGATATTCAGGAAAGACAGGCCTTTGATATACAAGCTGGAAGAGGGAAAATACATAATAGACCTGGCTTCCACATTAAAGGGAAGCGTGAAAGACCTGATCAAAAAAGCAGACGAAGGGAAGAAATAATTCAGATTAATCTTCTATATTGAATATTGAACCAATAAGTTCGATTATTGATATAATGTTAGATTAATAAACTATTTTCACTTATTTTTGAACATGATAAAAAACTTCGATTCTGTCCTGAAAGAAATTCTCATGGAGATAAAGCCGTCTGGGGAAGAGCTCAGGGATATAGGAAAAACCCTTGCAAACCATATTAAGAAGATTAAGAAAAACCTGCAAGAAATAAAGATAAACGCAGAGGTTTTTGTCGGCGGTAGCGCAGCCAAAGGAACGCTGATAAAAAAAGAACCCTATGATATAGACATTTTCATAAGGTTTGACAAAAAATACAAAAACGAGGTTCTTTCTGACTTAACAGAGAAGATTATTGCTGGGATGAGGAGCACTAGAATCCATGGTTCCAGGGATTATTTTAAAATAAAAGCCGGAGAAGGCCTTTTTTTAGAGGTAGTCCCTGTAAAGAGGATTAAAAATCCCAGGGAAGCAGAGAATGTCACAGACCTTTCTTACTCCCATGTGAATTATATCAAAAAGAGGCTAAAAAGCCAAAAACTTCTTGATGAGATAAGGCTGGCGAAAGCCTTCTGCTATGCCAACAATTCCTATGGCGCAGAATCTTATGTCCAGGGATTTTCAGGTTATGGCCTGGAATTGCTGGTGTATCATTATGGAAGTTTCTTAAAATTCATTAAGGAAGTTGCTAAAATGAAGCTTGACAGCAACAATAAAATCGTCATCGATATTGAAAAACATCACAAAAATAAAAGCAGAATCTTAATGGACCTGAATGAAGCAAAATTAAAGTCTCCTATTATTCTCATTGATCCGACATACAAGCAGAGGAACGTCCTGGCTGCGCTTTCTGAGGAAACTTTCAGAAATTTCCAGGATGTGTGCAGGAATTTTCTGAAAAAACCCACAAAAGGATTTTTTATTCCTAAGGCGATGGATGCCGAGAAAATAAAACTGGATGCTGAAAAAAAGGACCTGGAATTTATCCTTCTAAAAATAACAACCAACAAGCAGGAGGGAGATGTTGCCGGGAGCAAGCTGTTAAAATTCTACAGGCATATAAAGAATGAAATAGAAAGGTTTTATAATATCAAGAAAGGTGGTTTTGAGTACAAAGGCGGGAAAAGCGCGAGATGTTTCTTTGTTGTTAAAAGAAAATTGTGGATTCTGATTGCAGGGCCGATGATAAATGATAAAAAGAACGTTAATAGGTTTAAATCAGCGCATAAATCCGTCTTTATTAAAAATGGAAAGCTTTATTCAAAAGAAAAAAACAATCTGCCGATAAAGGCTTTTATTGAATCCTTTAAAAAGAAAAACAAAAAAAGAATTGTAGACATGAGTATTATTGATTTGGAATTTATTTAATCTTCCTGACGGAATATAACTGGGCCATAATTATGATTTCCAAAGGATAATCTGTCTCCGCTTTTGAGTGCCCTTTGTTCTCCTATACTTAAAAATTCACCATTTACCTTTGTAGTTTTATGAGTTGAGCAATCTTCTAGGTAATAAGTGCCTGTTTTAGAATTATAAATTATTCTAGCTTGTCTCCTTGATATTCCATAAATCACACGCGGTAGAGTATTTAGTTCTCCGTTTTCATCTTCACCTAAAAAAATGTCTGCCCGAGTACTTTGGGAAGAGCCTCTGTCTCTTCTTCCGATGACTATCTCAGATTTTCCAGACAATAATCCCCATAAATTCCCAGAAAATAATTTTGTTAGGTTATGGGTCCTTTTTTCTATGCTGATGTTTCCCAGTTCATCGATTTCTACCAGTTTTGCGAGTTTCATTTTTTATTTTACTTTATTTTCTATAGTTTGGTTAATAGAAGGTTGATTATGCCTTTCTTGAATTTTATCTTTTGTTAATCCATAAATTCCTGCCATTGCAAGAATGGAGCCTGCTGCTAAAAGTCCTGCCAAACACTTCTTTACATAAGATTTTTGTCTTTTTACAATATTGGGATAAGATTTTCTATTAGATTCTTTTAATCCGGTTAAATCTCTTGCAACATCTATAGAATAACCCATAACTGGTCCGGTGGCTAAACCCAATGCTACTGCAAAAAAAGACCCTATTGATGCTTGTTTTAAATCGGCTCCCATAGACAAATAAATGGGAGGTATGGCTACTAAATTAAAAGCAAGAGTATAAGCAGAGTCATGGAGTGTTTGAATTCTTTCTCTTGTTTGGTCATTTATCCCAAATATTTTTCTAGATAAATCTCTCCCCTTACTATAAACCCATCCCAATCCCCCATAAGAAAGAGCAGCGACAGTTAATCTGGAATCTATAGAGACCTTATCGGACATTCCAGAAATACCAACTTCCATTGCTGAAAAAATAGGGTTTGTAGGAACTAGAATAGCTGTTGTATCAACTAAATGATATTTTAAAATATCATTTAATTTAGAAGTTAGTCCCATTCTAATTTCCGCCAATAGCTCTCTCGAAGAGCGTTGCAAAAGCCTGGGCAAAAAACTCTGAGTTGAGCCAGATTGCGGTGTCATCGGGGTCGCTGTTTTTTGACAGGTAAAAGAGTATTTCCTTCTTGTCAATTATGAAGAATTTGGCATCCACATCCACTTTCTTTATTCTTGTTCCGAGGGATTTTTCAATATTCTTTATCAGCTTTTCATCTCCGGACAAGGCTATCTTAATCTTGATGTTGTTTTTCCCGAGTTCCGCCAGGGTTTGCTGGAAAAGTTTGAGCTTAAAGTTTATCTCCTCGGCATTCGTGCAGATTATCACTTCCTTGGAAGAGTTCTGCAGAATCTCCCTCAGATAATTGGATATGTTTGATCTTCCTTTTATGGCTGCGGATAAATCCTCGCGTTTTACAGGGCTTATTCCTTGTTTGTAAATTTCCTCGAGTTTGATGAATTCCTCAGTACTCTTTATATTGCCGAGTGTTTGGATTCTTTCTTCGGCATCTGACCTGACATTATTCTTAAGTTTTTCAAGAATCATGTGCGGCTTTACTCCTAGGTACTTCACCGGCTTTCCCAGCTTTATGATTGCAAATCCTTTCTTTTCAAGGCTTTCAAGGACATCATAGGTTCTTGACCTTGGAACTCTGGAAATTTGCGCAATCTCTCCTGCAGAGGCAACGCCTTTTCCGAGCAAAGCCAGCCAGACCTTTGTCTCGTAGATGTTAAGGTCAAAGTAATCCTTAATTCTTGTTATTAATTCCTGTTTTACGAGCATTTTATTGTATCTCCTGACTTGCGCCATAAAGAATTAATTTAGATAATTTTTCTTTTTGTATATCTATCCTTGCTTTAAAATATTCCCTTATTGAATCTGCAAATTTGTAGCGCTGTGAACATGGATTAGTATTGAGAAGTTCATATTCTATATTAGTAAAAAGTCGTCTGTGCACTCTCGCCTTTTGGAGGTTTTCAAAGTAAAAATCTATAATTCCCTGGAATCTTCCAAGTCTTTTATCCAACTCTAAAAATTGATGTGCTGCGGCTTTTAGTCTAAGCACTTCTGCTGGTTTAAGAGGTTTTTCTTCGTATAAATCTGCCATTGTCATGATAAAAACCCAAGAAACCCGTGATTTATAAACCTTCCTGTATTGTTACTTTCAGAGAGTGGGAACAGAATGGAAATATTTATAAAGTTCAATTTTGTGGAGACTTTATGGGATCAGAAACTTTAAGAGAGAAGAGAAAGCAGCCAGAATTAATGGGAATAAGTTTTAGTTTTAATGCTAAAGAAGAGCTATACAGATGTTTAGATGATCTCAGATTTAGATTTCCAAAACCGAGAGAAAAAATAATTAAGAGAGGTCTTGAAGATGAAGGGATAAAATTAGCCCAACCAGAACTTGAGTTTGCATTAAGGGAAATAGATAAAGCTAGAAAAAAATATCTTCTAATGTTGGAAAATGCACAGGTACGTGGTGAAATAGACAGGGAAGATTATTTTAGAATAGAAAGAGATGCTACTCATTCTTTTGAAAGATTCGCAAGAGATATTCGGGAAAGATATAGTGAACTTTAAAACACAAGATAACTGGCCAGAATCCCTGCGAAAATCCCTGCCGTAATGAAAGGCATTGCAGGATAAAACTTCCTTTTTTCCGCTGCAACGAACAGGTATGCAAGGCCAAGGGTTGCTCCTGCTATAACGAAGAAGGCCGGCACGAGGCCAAGGGTTTTAAGCATAACTCCTGCTGTTATTATAGGGAAAACTATGTCTCCTCCGCCGAGAATCGCGACATTGACCTTTATTTTTTTCTTTTTCAGCTGGGACTCGGAAAGCGTGTTTTTCCATTTGCTTATTTGCTGCTTTACTTTTTTTGAGAAGTACGGGACAAAAAACCCTGAAAATACCTTGAGTGTGTGTATCTGGTATTTTGCCATTTTCTGCATGATTCCTGAATGCCAGACAGCCCAGATGTCATACACAGATATCAGAATCAGGAGGGCGATTATTGTCCATATGTTTAACAATGGGACAAAAACAGCTGCAATTCCGGGATATATCAAGAGCTCTGTGAAATTATGAACAAGAAAGCTTTTTCCTGACATTTTTATTATTGCAAGCGGGATTGCTATTGCAAGAGCTATAAGCGCTGTCTCCACAGGAAGAATTGCGATGAAAGATATGGAGAGTGCCAGAACAATAACTATGAAAAACCAGACCTTTAAGATGAATTTCCATTTGAACTTTGTTAGGAGAAAGAGAAGAAGTACCGCGATTACGAACGCAAAGATTATCCCGGAAAAGAAACTTGTGTAATCGGAAGTTGTTTTTGGTTTGGGGGGGTCAAGGCCAAACGGAAGAATTTTGTCTTCAGGAGAATAATAATTCACTACATAGATTCCTATCAGCTGGGTTACTATGAACATCGCCAGGAGAAGAGCTGTAATCTTTAGATTGTGCTTCATTATACTTAATGTGAAAAATAGCTTTTAAAGTTTTAGTGATGAAAATTTTCTATGACGATATGTCTTAATATAAATTAGTAAATTAATTATCAGGACTTATTTATTAAAAGTTATCCTGTCTTATTTTACCTCAGCCTCAACGTTTCCAAAACTCTGGGAACATTTGTCTCTACGTGATTTAATTTGTAGAGTGCAGAAGCCAGGTCCAGGCATTTGGAAACTTCTCCGTGATTTATCATTATTCTTTTCGGTTTTGGCCTCATGTTATTGAAAAAGCTGATTATCTCGTTTCTTCCTGCATGCGCAGACAAGCCGGCTATTGTATTGACTTCCATATTTATCTTGACGTCTTCCTCATGGCCTTCGACCATCATCTTCGTCTCTCTAAGGCCTTCCTGCACCTGCCTTCCAAGGCTTCCCACGCCCTGGTAACATACAAAGACTATTGAGTTGTTTGGATTTCCTGCAAATTCCCTGAGATATTCCACAGAAGCTCCTCCGACCAGCATTCCGGAAGTTGCGAGAACAACGCACGGGCCTCCTTCAATGACCTTTCTTCTTTCCTGATGGCTTCCGACACGGGAAAATATTTCTGAAGCAAAGGGATTTTTATCCTGGAAGATTAAGGCTCTTACATTATTGCTCAGAAAATCAGGATAAGCTGTATGAATCGCATTTATATCCCATATCATCCCGTCTATGTAGACAGGGATGCTTTTCATCTTGCCCTCTTTTATAGCATCCTCGATTATGAGCATTGTTTCCTGCGCTCTCCCAAGGCCAAGCTCGGGAATCAGAACCTTGCCACCGCGGTTGATTGTTTTGTTGATTATTTCCAACATCTTTTCCTCAGACTCTATCCTCGGAGGAAGGATGTCTGTCCTGGCACCATAGGTTGCCTCTGTAAGCACAGATTCTATTCTCGGGAAAGTTGTTACAGCTGGATCGAGGAGCCTTGTTCTTGCATATTTGTAATCTGCGCTGTACAGGAAATTATGCAATCCGTTTCCTATGTTGAAGTGCACCATCGCGCTTCCGAGTGCATGGCCGGAATTGTAAAAGGTGATTCTTATGTCAGGGGCTATGTCGGTAACCTCGTTAAAATTCAGGACAACAGTATGCTTTACCATTTCCTTTATGTCTTTGGAGCTGTATAATGGAGCTGAAGCCTGTTTGTAGGCAACGCCAATGAAATCCAGGCAGAGAAGCGCAGCCAGGTCCATCGTCGGGTGGGTCATGTAAACTGGCCCCTTGTATCCCATCTTATAAAGATAAGGAAGCAGGCCAACATGGTCCAGGTGAGCGTGGCTGAGAATAACAGCATCCAGCTGTCTTATGTCGAATTCAGGAATGTCAAAATAAGGAAACCTGTCTTTTCCGTGACCAGCGACGTTTATCCCGCAATCAAGAAGAACTTTTGAATTCGGAGTCTGCAAAAGCAGGCAGCTTCTTCCGACTTCTCTTGCGCTTCCGAGAAGAGTCAAACGAACCCATTCCTCGACTTTTTCAGGGTTCCATCCCTTGTAGATTTTTTCCCCTATAGAGTTCAGGAACTTTCTCCTGTAGTTGTTGTTTGCGTAGAGGACTTCACGGATATTCTCGGTAATCTGGCTTTTTATGGCTGGAGACCTCTGAATCTGGGGAGTCCAAAGAGTTGTCTTTTTTATTTCATTGAGGACGCTTCCCTGCTTTCCTATCACCATTCCAGGCCTTTTTGCTTCAATCACAACGATGCTTCTGTGGGAATCAAAGATGATGTTTGTTATCTCGGCCTCTGCGGGAACTATTTTATTTATCTCTTCTTTCACTTTTTCCTGGTCATGCAGGATTTTCTGGTCAGCTCTTAGCTCTATCCTCTTTTTTATTTCATCAACGAGCTCCTTTATCCTTCCTTCTCCTTCCCTGAAAAAATTCTCGTTGTCTGTGTAGAGAACTATGTTTGCGCCTTCAAAATTAGCCTCTGTTACCCTGCTCTGCAATTTCTCGGTTATATGCTTCAGAATGTCTGTCATTTTTATCTAAATCAGAAAAGCTTGGATGTGATGATTATTTTGATTTTTCCTTAAAATCTGTTGAAAATTCCTTGCTCAGGACTTCTTCTATTTTTCCTTTTTTAACAACATAAACATTTACCCCCTCTCCAACACCCGGTTCTCTTCCTAAGGAGGCTCTGATGCATTTTACTGCCAAATCCACGCCTTCTTTAGTTGTAATTTCTTTTTTATATTCAGAATCAAGAATAGGATGTGCTTGCCTAATCCCAGAACCGCTTGCAACATAATCTTCTATTTCTTCCAAATATCCATCGGGCATTGCATTATACAGGTGTATTCCTTCAGTATCATATCCTGCTAATAAAAAATGAGCTATTCCCGGTATCATTGATGGCTGCCTTATAATATTATATAACATAGTGGAAAGTAAATTTGCTGCCTTTCTTATAGATGCTTCACTTTTAGCCCTAAGCTCACCGAGTTTTAATTCGGCTCTTAAAATAGAGGCAAACTTTCTTGTATCAGAGGCATTTCCGGCAGTTGTTACAATAATTTTATCATTAACTTCTATAATCTTTTTTGCCTTTCCTGCAAGATAAGAGACGCCGCCATCAGGTGTACCATAGGATTGCCTTCTATCTGCTGCTATGACAATACCATCCTTACAAACAAGCCCCAATGTGAGGGTCCCTGTCTTCAGAATTGATTTTTTTATTTCACTATCCATCTCCATTTTATTTCTTTTTTGCTCTGTGTATCCTATAATTACCTCAGAATCAACCTATAAAATGTTATGAACTCTGTTTTATAAAGTTTTCGTTCGAAAACTTTGCCCTGGTTTTTATAGAAATTCATTTAAAGGGTTTTACTTTAAAGAAATAATGGAAGAGTTATCAGAATTTTTAAAAGAGCAAAACGAGGAAGTAAAAAAACTAGCTAATGGTGCTGCCATTTCCTATTGGATAGCCTCGATTTCTGGAAAAAAAGAAGATTACGAGACTTATGAAAAAAATGCAATTGCCATGCAAAGGTATTTTAACAATAAAGAAACCTTTGAAAAGGTCAAGCATTTCTTAAAAACTACTGAAGATCTCATTGAAAAAAGGCAGCTTGAAAATTTGTACAAAGAATACTTATCTTGCCAAGGAGATTTGAATTTAATAGAGAGAATAACAAAGAAATCAACACAGATAGAGCAGATTTTTAATACATTTAGGGCGGATTTGGATGGAAAAGAGTTGACAGACAACGATATAAAGGAGATTCTCAAAAAAGAAACTGATTCTGAAAAACGTGAGAAAGTATGGAATTCAAGCAAAAAACAAGGAGAAGTTGTTGAAAAAGAATTGATCGAGCTGGTTGAGTTAAGAAACGAGCTTGCAAGAAGCCTTGGATTTAAAAATTATTTTATAATGTCCCTTGAGCTATCAGAGCAAAAGGAAGAAGAAGTAGAGAAGATATTTCTTGAACTTGAAAAATCTACAGAAAAATCTTTTAAGGAAGCTAAAAGCGAAATAGATGAATCATTATCAAAAAGCTTTGGTTTGAATAAAAATGATCTTAGACCATGGCATTATCATGACTTATTCTTTCAGGAAACTCCAGAAATTTATGGGACTAACTTAAACAATTTTTATAATAAAGATGTCTTAGAGATTTCTAAAAAATTTTACACAGAAATTGGCTTGGATGTGGGGGATATTTTGGATAAAAGCGATCTATATGAGAAACCAGGGAAGAACCAGCACGCTTACTGTATAAATATTGACAGGGAAGGAGATGTTAGAATACTAGAGAACTTGAAGAATAATGAATCTTGGATGGAGACAACTCTTCATGAATTAGGACATGCAGTTTATGACAAAAACTGTGATGAAAATCTTCCTTTTTTGTTGAGGGAAAATACACATATTTTTGTGACAGAATCAATAGCACTTTTTTTCGGGAGAAATTCAAAAAATATTGCATTCATGAAAAGATATTGTGAGATAAGTGATGAGGAATCTAAGAAAATCAGTGAAATGTTAAGAAGGCAATTGAGATTGGATGAATTGGTTTTTTTGAAGTGGGCGCAAGTCATGTTTTATTTTGAAAGGGAGCTTTACAAAAATCCAAGACAAGACCTTAACAAAATTTGGTGGGATTTTGTGAAAAGATACCAGATGATCGATTTCTACAGAGATAAACCAGATTGGGCTTCAAAAATACATTTTACAATCGCGCCGGTTTATTATCACAACTATCTTCTTGGGAAGATTCTCGCATCTCAGCTAGGTCATTACATTATCAAGAATATTTTAAAGGAAGATACAAAAAATCCAGATTATGCAGAAAAAAGAGTTGGACATTATCTAAAAGAAAAAATTTTCATGCCTGGAAAAAAATATCGATGGGACAAACTCATAGAAAACGCAACAAAAGAGGAATTGAGCCCAAAATATTTCATAGAGGAGTTCTGCAATTAAAATTTAAATTAGCTTCTCTTCAATCATTTTTGAAACCCCGTGCTCTTTCCTGAACCTTATCACGTTCTCGACAAAGTTTTCTATTTTGGGTTCGTGGCTCACAATTATCAGCTGCTTGACCTCCAGCTGACGCAAAACATCCCTCATTTTGTCGAGCTGCTGCTCTGAAAATCCGTCTGTCGGCTCGTCGAGAATTACTATATCGCGGGTTTTTATCCTGCTGAGAAGAGAGTTGACCACCTGGTTTAGTGAGAGGCGGTAAGCAAGAGCTATTGCTGTACGCTCACCTCCTGAAAGATAGGCGTAATCTATCTCATAATCCTGATGGTGTATTATAGGGGTGAATTCCTCGTCAAGAGCAACATCAAAAACATCTGAGACCAGCATTGAAAACCATTCGGCAAAAAGACTTGAGAACTGGGATTTCAGCCTCACCATCACGTTTTTTTCTGTGAAGGAAATCATCGAAATAAAATTCCCGGAAATCCATTCCTCCAGTTTTGTTATGTTTTCCAGCTTTTCCCTTATCTCCTCTGTCTTCTTTATCCTTATCCTGAGCTCTTCTATGTGCCTGGAAAAAACTTCTATTTCTTTTTTCAGTTCAGCCACTTTTATCTCCGCCATCCTTTCCTGCTTCAGGGCCTCTTTAAGGTCTTTCTCTTTTAGTTCGAGAATGCTTTCAAATTTTTTGAGCTCGAAAATGCTCTTTGTAAGGGCTTCGATATGCTGGCTTAGAAGGGTTATGTCTTTCTTTAAGAGTTCACTGGATTTTTCTGTCTCCCGCAATCTTACTCTTTTTGCATCTATTTCCTGGGATTTCATCTTTTGGAGCCTAAGGTCTGAGAGCTCTTTTTCCTTGGCAGAAAGCCAGTTTTCAATCTCAAGGATATTTTCCAGGACTTTCCTTTTTTCAAGAGTCAGAGCCTCTATTTTTTTCAGGTTTTCGGAAGTTTCCGAATCCAGCTTGTTTATCACGTTGCTCTTATAGACAGGGCCGACGTTTTGGAGGCAGGTTGGGCATATCTCTATGTGCCTCAGTTTTTCTTTCAGGGATTTGTTATCCTGGTTCTTGAGGTTCATGGAATTTATCTGGGAACTGACTTTCAGATTTTCCTCGTCTATCTCTGCTTTTTCTTTTTTTCTGAATTTTATCTGCTGCTCCATCTCCTTAATTTTTGTTTCATCGAATTCCAGGCTCTCCAGTTCCTTTATCTGGGCCTGCAGCTGCCCTGAATTCTTCTCATTGCCGAAGAGGGTTTCCTTCTTATTGGAAACGATGATCTTTGTTTTTTCTATTTCCTGCTGCAGCTTATTTTTTTCCTCTATCTTCAGGAAAACCGCAGCCCTTTCTTCCTGGCGGCGCTTCATTTCCTCTGCCCTCAGAAAAAGCTCTTTCTCCACAGAAACCAGGTTGTGGTGTTTGGCTTCCAGCTCCTCTTCCCTTGAAATAAGAATTGCGCGGTCTTCTTCGAGATTTTCTATCTGACCTTCTTTCAACCTTTTTTCCTCGCGCATCCTTGAGGCGATTATTTCCGCATTCTCTATCACTGTCTTGTACCTGTCTATTCCAAAGACGTGCCTCAGCGCATTGATTCTCGTTTCAGGATCCTCAAGGATGATCTGCTTCATCTCTTCCTGCGGCGTGTAGACTGTGAATTTGTAAAGGATGTTCTGTTTCTTTGAGAATTCCTTGGGATAGCTGAGAATTTCCAAAACCCTGTCTTTCAGCTCTGTGACAGACATCTCTTTTTTTTCTCCGGCAATTGTTATTGAGCAATAATCCTGGGAAATTGTTTTCCCCTTTTTCATTTTTCTTTCAATTATCACCTCTCTGCCGTCTATATCCAGATAAAGAACAACGCCGCCCTCGCTCGTTCCGTTTCGCAGCAGGGAGCCTCCTCTCTGTCCCGGCTGCAGGCCAAAAAGAGCAAATTCTATCCCGAGAAGTATGGAAGTTTTTCCCGAGCCTATGTCTCCTGAGAGAAGCGTGGATCCCTCTGGGAAATTTATCTCCTGACTTTCATAGCTTCTGATGTTATTCAGGGTTATCTTTTTGAGCCTCATAGCTACCAGCCAACAAAAATTTTTTTAGTTTCATCCAAAAGCCTCGAGGTAAATGTTTCTGTTGTCTCTCCGTCCTGTTTCTCTGTGGACAGGGCGTTCATTATCTGAGGAATGAGCTTGTTGTATGCCGAGGGATTTTGTGCAGAGAAAGATTTTATGGATTCCTCCTCTATATTTTCTGTTTCCTGGATTTCAATCTCAAGCCCTGTTTCCTTCGTCTTCAGGTCATGGGTGTTTCGCAGCAGAAAATAAGCTCCTTTTTTTGCAGCCAGCGCCTCTATCTGGGAAAATTTTATGTCTGAGTGTTTTCCGCTTTCCAGAATTCCGCGGATCCTCAGAAGAACGACCTTGTCTTTCAGGTCTTTTTTTTCAAGTTCGCCGAGGATTTGTTCTGTTGCCCTCAGGGAGTTTTTCACCTCTATATCGAAAGAGACCACATCCCTTATCTTCAGATCTATTCTTTTCAACGGTTTTTCAAGCCCTGTGTCCACGATGTAGAATCTTCCGTGGTGCAGATCTTCCAGCTCCTGAAAATTATTCGGGAAAACAGGGCCGGGATAGACAAAATTTTCATACTGAAAATCTATGTGCAGGTGTCCGAGCGCATAATAATCTGCCTTGGGGATTTTGGAGGTTTCAAGGGCATCTATGGGCAAATCTCCGCGGGCTTTGTCTATCGTTGTGTGAAGCATGAAAATCTTGAACATGCCAGGAGTTTCGTTAAATTGAACACGCCGCAAATCTTCAATCTCCATGCTTGAAGTTTTTCCGGGATATCCGTAAATTGCGACTCCTTTATGAATCGTGGGCTGCAGCATTATTTTTCCGTTTTTATCCTCAAATACAGCGACATTCTTGCAAAAGCCTGCCTTCTCCAGGACATCGAGGAAGGTTTTTCCTGAAACAGAATAGTCGTGGCTTCCCGCAATCAGAAAGCAAGGGATTCCTGCTTCCTTCAGTTTCCTGAATTCCGCAAAAGTCTCCTTAAGAACATCTATTGGAGGAAAAGCTGCGTCGAACAAATCGCCTGCGATAACTGCAAATTCTACTTTCTCGCGGATGCAGGTTTCAACAACCTTTTTGAAGGATTCGAGATTCAGGTCCTGCAGCGGCTGTTGCTTCCAGCCACCGAGATGCACGTCAGCTATATGAGCAAACTTTACCATTTTATTGTTTGATCTCCGCGAATAAAATTCGCGTCATGAGCAAATTTCACCATTTTTTATTAAATCTACAGCATACAAGAACTATATAAAATTGATTGTGGTTAAGTCATCAATTTTACATCAGCTTGGAATTTATTTTGATTTTTATCATTATATTTTATTTGTCAGGATTTAATATCGCTGTAAAATACCTAAAATACTGCTGAAAAAGCCGGAGAGCTCGTCCTTGAAGAGAATCACGGCAGCCAGAATTCCCAGTAAAAGAAGGAGAAGGGAGAAGAGCACGATTGTTATTGTCGCTGTTGTCCTGCTTGGGGGCTTTCCGTAATCTGAAACCCTCTGGGCAGCTGATATCGGAGCTGGTTGTGCGAAGGGAATTTTCTGCATCGGTTGCTGAAATTGCTGCTGAAAGATGTTGGGCGCCTGCAAAACACGGGCAGCCTCTTCGATGTCTCCTTTTGAATAACCTGCATTAAAAAAACTGGCGGTCGCCTTTTCCAGGGGCTCTCCTTTGGAAACAGCCTGCCTCAATCCCTCGACAATCTCCTCTTTTGCCATGTTGGATAAAAGGAGTTTTGGTTTAAAAATGTTGTATATCTTTGTTAGATAAGAAAATAGTTTTATTGCTCTATTTCTTTTAATAATTTCCTAACTCTTTTCTTTATCCAGTCTCTGGTTTTTATATGAAAATCATAATCTGTATCTTTTGCATCTTGTAAATTCCAGTAAATTACCTTATCGCTTTTTTTTAAATAATCCGGCCAATCTTTTTTATCTGTAATAATAACAACTTTATTGGCTTCCTCAACCATTTTTGGAGTTAATTGTTTTCTTTTGTTTTTTCTAACATCAATCCCCTCTTCATTCATTACCTCACATACAAAATTAGCTGTTTCTTTTTCCCCTATGGTATGGCCTTCTTTTTCTTCAACATGTGTTCCGGCACTTTTTGCCTTATGATTTTTTGAATATTTATTAAATAAAGCTTCAGCCATTTGACTTCTGCCTACATTAGCTCTGCAAATAAAAAGTACTTTCATTATAATTCAATCAAAACTTCAGAACTTTTCCATTGGGGGATAAATGGGAAGTTTCGCCGAATTTATATCCAAGCTCTTTTGCAAGTTCAATCAAAGGAGTTTCCAGCTGAAGGGTTCCATGAGCTGGAATGACGTGTTTTGGTCTTAACATTTCTATCAAATCCCTCATGTCCTCTCTTCCTGCATGGCCAGAGACATGAACGTCTGTCTGGATTCTTACTCCTTTCCTCATTAATTTTCTGTCCATTTTTTCTCTTGCATATATATTTACTTCTGCCGGAATTACGCTTGAGGAAAAGAGAACATTATCATCTGGCCTAAACTTGAAAGGCGTCTCATCATTCACAACCCTATCAAGTACAGAACCCGGTTCTGCCTGGTGCCCTGTACAAACAATCAAATATCTTCCTCTTTCTTTATCCAACTTTTTAAGAAAGCCATCAACCTGTCTTCTGTACTTAAGCATCATTATATCCTTTTTGAATGGGCATTCATTTACTTTTATTGCACAGTTTACATACTTATTAAGGCTTCTTCCAAGAAATACTATCCGCCTGCCTGTTCTTTTCCCGAAGTCCACTATGCTCTTCAGCCTTGCGATATGTGAGGAGAAAGTTGCAATAAAAATTGCGGAGTCTGTTTTTCTTATTCTTGAAAAGGCATCTTCAACCATGTTTCTTGCTATTCTTTCACTGGGAGTTCTTCTTTCTGATCCGGAATATAAGGCTTCTATTACGAGGACTTTCACACCTTTTCTCCCTATTTCCCTAAGTCTTTTGTAATCTGTAACCGGCTCCATTACAGGATAATTATCAAATTTGTAATCTAAAGCATAGAAGAATGTTCCCTCGCTTGAATGCAGGGCACAAAGCACGCACTGGAGTGTTGAATGAGTGACATGAATGAATTCAAGGGTATATTCCTGGCTTGAGCCATTTATTTTCATCGAAGAGTTTCCTCTGAGAATAGTTTGCTTGTTTTTAGAAATTAATTTGTTATCTTCCAGAAGAGTATTGAAAAATGCCATCGTAAAGGGCGTTGCAATTATCTGTGCCTGGGGATATCTGTGTGTTATGTATGGAAGGCCTCCGATATGGTCAAAATGGGCGTGGCCGATAATTATTGCCCTGACTTTATCTCTCCATCCAAGTTTATCCAAAACAAGATCATCTGCGATAGCCCCTATTTTCCTCAGTTTTTGTTCGGTATAAGATTGACCCGGAACTTGCGGTTCTGTTTCCTGTATTTCTATTACAGGGGGAAGATACATTCCAGCATCAAAGATAAACACATCGTTTCCGATTTTTACAGCAGTCATGTTTCTTCCTACTTCCTCAAATCCTCCGACTGTACAAACTTCCATTTTCGGAAAATGGAAGTTAAGATAGTTTAAAAATGTTTAATGGGAGTAAAATTCTAAATTACCATAATCTTTTTAAAAGAAGATTATAATGTCAGTAAATGGATAATAGAGCAGAACAATTAGCAGATTTGGTATTAGATTATTCTATAAAAATTGCAGAAAGAGATAGGTTAATAGTTCAGTTTGATCCAAAGTATGGCCATTATGCCGGACTTCTCGGAAGAAAAGCAAGAGAAAAAGGTGCTGAAGTAAGATATGACTCAATGACTTTTGATCCTGTAACACTTAGAGGACTTGTTGAAAGAAGCGACCCAAAAGAGCTGGGAGAAGAATTGGAGAGAAGAAAAGACTTAGCATCCTGGTGCAACACAAGAATATATATTCGTTGTGTTAGCAATCCTGATTACGCTGCGGGAATTGAAGATGCCGAAGCAAAAGTGGCAAATTTCGATAAAGCAGTCATAGCACCATATAAAAAAGTTCTTTATCGTCCAGGTCCGCATAGCAGTTATGAAGTCAGATGGAACATTGTCGGATTTCCATGCGAAGAGGATGCAGAAACAGCAGGCATGAGTCCTGAGGATTATACAGATTTTGTTTATTCTGCCACAATAGGCAATGACTGGACTAATGTTGGTGAAAGCATGAAAAGACTTAAAAATATATTTGATGGAGCAAAAGATGTTCGTTTGCTTGTTCCGGGATTAACTGATTTGCGCCTGAGCTTGGAGGGGAGAGGCGGAGAAATTTGTGATGGAAAACACAACATGCCTGATGGAGAATTTTTTTACGGACCTGTAGAGGACTCTGTAAATGGCCATGTTTATTTCCAAATACCTTCAAAAAGAGAGGGCTTTGGTGTTTTGGAAGGAATCAGGCTGGAATTCCGAAATGGTGCTGTTTCTGGATTTTCAGCAAGAAAAAACCAAAGAGGCCTACAAGAAACTTTGATGCTACGGGGAGCAAGGAGATTGGGAGAGTTTGGCATTGGGTGCAATTATGGAATCAAAAGAGCTATTCTTGAAACTCTCTTTGATGAAAAAATAGGCGGGACAATTCACCTGGCATTGGGCCAGAGTTTTGATACGCATCCATTAAGCAGCGGGGGCGGTTTTAACAAATCAGACATACATTGGGATTTAGTTTGTGATTTAAGAAAAGATGAAAAAAATTTATCAGAATTCCCTGGAGGAGAAATTTATGTAGATGGAAAGCTGGTTCAAAGGAACGGTATTTGGCTGATTTAATGATACATACATAATTTAATAATATAATTATAACATGCCTAATATGTAGTGACTGGTGGCTAATTTTATAAACAAATTATTCCTTAATGATTCATGAAATCCCTAAAGCCGAGCATGAGGGAAAAGAAGAGATATCTCTTAATAAGGGGAGAAAATCTCAGAAAAAACGCCAGGAAAGCAATTCTGGAAGCTATAGGTATTCTTGGGTTGTCCAAGGCAGGTTTTTCATGGATAAAGGCTGGAAAAGACCTTGCAATAATTGCGGTAAACAGGGAAACTTTGAACGAAGTGAGGGCAAGCTTTGCAATTTTCCCTGAAAAAATCTCTGTCGAAAAGGTCTCGGGAAGCCTGAAAAAATTAAGGAGATAGGCATAGAAGAAAGATTTAAATATAACCTCTTTAAGGGTTTCTTATGAGAAAACCAAATGTTTGTGTTGTTGAAGGAGACATAACTCAGATACCGGCAGATGCTTTAATGACAGCAATTAACTCTGGTGGTATGTGGTTTGGCGGAATTGACGGAGCCATTCAGAGAGTTGCTGGAAATTTATACCATAAGCAAGCTGTACAGGCGGCACCACTTAGAAATTTACAAACAATAATTGCGAGAGGTAATAGAAACCATAGGGGAAAGTTCAAAGATGTTGTATTTATTGTTGATGATTTAGAATCCCCACTAGATGAAGTTATTTATAGTGGATTGGAAGCTGCAAATAATGAGGGTTATAGGTATTTATTAGTACCTACAATAAGAATGGGGGTTATGGCAGGAGTAAGAGAAAAAACTCCTGAGGAAGCAGTATTAAAAACAGCTTTAGGAGTGAGTGATTTTATAGATGAATATTCGAAAAGAACAAAATTGGAAAAGATAAGTTTCGTAGTTTATAATAATCCTTCTTTAGCTAGAAATATATCTTCTGCACTTCTTATTTGAAATTTTAAAATTTTAACAAGAAAAAGGTTTTTAAACCTCTGAATTTTTTAATTCCTGGTTGAGAAGAAGGAAAGATTAAGTTTATTATACACTTCTCCAAAATTAGAAAATGGATATGCCAATAGACATGCAGCATCAGCAAATGGGTTATGACAGAACTGCCACCATGTTTTCCCCTGAAGGAACCATCCTCCAGGTCGAATACGCGCAGAAGACTGTCAGGCTCGGAAGCTCCAGCATAGGAATGATCTGTGCAGACGGGGTTTTTCTGATAGCTGACAAAAGGGTGAAAGACAAGCTCGTTATTCAGAAATCCGCAAACAAGGTTTATGAGATAGATTCCCATATAATTGTGAGCGCGGCAGGCATTGTCTCCGACGCAAGGGTTCTCATAGAAAGGGGGCAGTTGGTTGCGCAGCAGCACAGGATTACCTATGACTCTCCCATAGAGCCAGAGCTTATAATAAAAGAAATTTCAAACATTAAACAGCAGTTCACCCAGTACGGAGGAGCAAGGCCTTTCGGTGTCTCCCTCATGATTGCGGGAATCAGGAGCAAAAAGCCAGAGCTTTACACGAGCGACATTACCGGAAATTATTTCTCTTATCACGCAAACGCGATAGGCGAAAATGACGAAAAAATAAGGGAAAAGCTGAGAGAACACTACAAGCCGGAGCTGAATATAAAGAAGGGAGTCAAGCTCGCTCTCGACATTTTCAAGGAAGTCCAGGGTAAAAGCTTTGACTTGGAAAGATTTGAGATGGTTTACATCAGGAACGAAGAAGGAAAACTCCAGAGGGTGAACGAGGCAGAACTAAGGGAGTTTGTCAAGTGATTATAAGATGGTTCAAACCACAGCAAGAATAAAACAGCACGGGAAACATTTTGAGATCATAGTCGATTTGGATAAAGCATTAAAATTCAAAAAGGGGCAGTCCTCAACCATGGATTTCTTGGAGGCAGATTCTGTTTTTACTGATTCAAAAAGAGGGCTTCACGCATCTGAAAAAGATCTCGGGGAGGCTTTCGGTACAGCAGACACTTCGGAAATCGCGAAAAAAATCGTGAAATCTGGAGAAATTCTTCTTACCCAGGAGCACAGGGGCGAGGAGAGGGAGAAGAAAATAAGGCAGGTGATTGATTTCCTGTCTGTCAACGCATCTGACCCGAAAACAGGAAATCCGCATACGGCTGAAAGAATAAAGGCTGCTTTGGAGCAGGCGCAGGTAAACATAAAAAACACTCCGATAGAAACCCAGATAAGGGAGATTATTGAAAAAATTTCCGGAATTCTTCCAATAAGGCTGAAGACAAAGAGGATAAAGATTTTGGTTCCTGCAATTCACACCGGAAGAGCTTACGGAATTTTCAGCCAGTACAAAGAGAACGAGAACTGGCTCTCTAACGGAGATTTGGAAGTGATAGTCAATGTTCCTTCAGGGTTGCTGATGGAATTTTATGAAAAATTAAATTCTATAACTCATGGCAGCGCAGTTACAGAAGAGCTGAAGGAAAAATAAAATGGAGCGCAAGGTTGTAATTCCAGGAGAAGTCATTGTTTCGGGAGAGGATTATCTTCCTGGAGAAGGAACAGAAAAACGTGGCCAAGAGATAGTTGCAATTCGCTATGGCTTGGCGGAAGAATCCAGCAGTCTTGTGAAGGTAATTGCATTGTCAGGGATTTACCAGCCGAGAAGGGGGAACGTTGTCATAGGAAAAGTGGAGAACATCACATTCAATGGGTGGGTAGTGGACATTAATTCTCCGACAGGCGCGTTTTTGCCTTTAGCGGAAGTTCCGAGGTTTGTCAGCAAAGACGAGATGTCTGAGGTTTTGGATATAGGAGACATGCTTGTTGCAAAGATTCTCGGAGTCAACGGAAGAGGAATAGACTTGACGATAAAGATGAGGGGGCTTGGAAAGATAGAAGAGGGCATGATAATAAAGGTAAATTCCAACAAGGTTCCAAGGATTATCGGAAAAGAAGGAAGCATGATAAACATCGTAAAGAACGAGACAGGGTGCAACATAACTGTCGGCCAGAACGGATTAATCTGGATAAAGGGGGAGAGGATAGAGGACGAGCTCTTTGTGAAGAGAGCAATAATGTTCATCACAGAAAAATCCTTCACCTCCGGCCTCACAGAAGAGGTCCAGAAATGGTTTGACAAGCACAAAAAGGGAGAAAAAGAAAAAGAATAAAATGACTGCAAAAACTTTCAAAAGACCTGACGGAAGAAAAGCTGAAGAGACAAGGCCTATGAGTGCAAAAGTTGGCGTTGTGCCTAACGCAGACGGAAGCGCGATGTTTTCCTTCGGGGATACGGTGGCAATTGCAGCAGTTTACGGACCAAGAAAAATGCATCCGCAGCATTCACAGAATCCTGAAAAAGGAACCTTGAGATGCAACTACAACATGCTCAGCTTTTCTGTTGCAGAAAGGGCTCGTCCAGGTCCAAACAGGAGAAGCACAGAGATAAGCAAGATAACAGAATGGGCCCTGGAGCCAATCGTTATGATTAAAAAATATCCGAACATGGTCGTCGATGTCCACATAGGTATTCTGCAGGCAAACGCTTCCACGAGATGCGCAGGAATAAATGCCGCTGCCCTCGCCCTTGCCCATGCGGGAATTCCAATGAAAGAACTGGTTTCCAGCGTTTCCATAGGAAAAATGGACAAGACTTTGGTGGTTGACCTTGTCAAGGAAGAGGAAGACTGGGAAGAGGGAGAGGGTTCAACAGACATTCCAATAACATTGACAAACAGCGGAAAAATAACCCATCTTCAGTTAGACGGAAAAATCACTTCCGCAGAGCTGAAAGAAGTCCTGAAGCTCGCAAAAAAGGCAAACAGAGAGATTTATGAAGTTCAGAAAAAAGCATTGAAGGAGTCTATAAAACTAAACTAAAATGGAAACAGCAAGAATAACAGGAGAGAGAATAAGCCAGTACCTTTCACAGGGGAAAAGATTTGATGGAAGAAAGCCAGAGGATTTCAGGGACATTGAGATAGAGACAGGGGTCTCGAAAAGGGCAGAGGGTTCTGCAAGAGTCAGAATAGGAAAAACAGAAGTGATAGTCGGCGTTAAAATGGATGTCATGGAGCCTTATCCTGATTCCGCAGACAGAGGGAATCTGATAGTTTCCACAGAGCTTCTTCCTCTGAGCTCAGAAAGATTCGAGAGCGGGCCTCCGAGATTCCCTGCGATAGAGATAGCTAGGCTGACAGACAGGGCCATAAGGGAGAGCAAGTTCATACAGATGGAAAAACTCTGCATAAAGGAAGGGGAGAAAGTATGGGCTGTCTACATAGACATATATTCCCTGAATGATGACGGGAATCTCATGGATGCAGCGGAAATAGGAGCAGTGGCTGCCCTGAAGACAGCGAGGATGCCGAAGTACGACGAAGAAACAGGGAAAGTTTTATATGGGGAATTCACAGAAAAAAAACTGCCATTGCAGAAAGAGCCTCCGATAATGGTAACAGCATATAAGATAGGAAATTCCTGGATAGTTGATCCAACGCTTGAAGAAGAGGATGTCTCGGAAGCAAAGGTGAGCATCGGAGCAACTCCCGATGGAGTAATTTCCTCTATACAGAAAGGGGAAGCCAGGGAGATAGACATCAAGGAATTTGAAGATGTTCTTGACCTTACTGAAAGGGTAAGAAAGAAAGTTTTTAAAGAGATTGAGAAATATTCAGATTAAGATGATAAAATTAGAAAATATTTTTAGAGATAGTGGGACAAAACTTGAGGAAGAGCTAGTTGAGATTCTTATTCCAGCAGGCAGAATTGTTAGGTTAGAAAGGGCTGTCTCTCCAAAATCAGATACTCCTAGTAAAGTATATGATCAAGAAGAAGATGAATTTGTCATGTTGGTTAAGGGTTATGCAGAATTAGAATTTGAAGAAGAGGGGGAAATGGGCAAAAGGAAAGTGGTCATGAGAGAGGGGGATTACATAAATATACCAGCACATTTAAAACATCGTGTAATTAAAACAGAAGAAGGAACTACGTGTTTAGCATTATTTTATAAAAGATAAAATGGCAGAGCAAAAAGAAAGGGAAAAATTCAGCAAATACGAAATTGCGAGGATCTTGGGAGCCAGGGCTCTGCAGATAGCGATGAATGCCCCTTTGCTGATAAAATTAAGCAAGGAAGACCTGGAAAATGTGAAATACGACGCCCTGAAAATAGCCGAGATTGAATTCGAATCTGATGTTCTCCCTATTTCTGTCAAAAAGCCATTCCCGGAAAGAAAAGAAGATATCTTGAGAAGACCGAAGGAACAGAAGATAAGCGACGAGAAAATCGAGGAAAAAGAGGCTGCGGAAGAAGGAGAGATTGCAAAGGAAGGAGAGATAATGGGACTCGTGAATCCTGAGGAGGAAACAGAGGAAGAAGTTGCGGGGGAAGAAGGCGGCGGGGAATAATTATTATAATTCTAAAGTAGTTACAAGTCAGAAAGATTTAAATAATCATAGATTATAGAAAAATTATGACAAATTCAGAACTTCAATCAAAACGGTATGAAGTAAGTGGCATACAAATAAGAGATATTGCTGAAAGCTATGCTTGGCTTGCACTTTTATATGATAGATTACAAAGAGCATCTGACCCCCAAAAAAGAGTGGAAATAGCTAAAAGTGTTATTAATGAAGCACTGCCTCTTTATAATCGTGTTCTTCCCAAAAATTTAGATTATTTACCTAGACAGCTAGTAAATCCCGATGCATTAGAAAGAACTTGTAAAGAAATATTATCGCAATCAAGATAATTTTTTATTTATCATCACTAAATTTATATACTAAAATTCTTTTTTTAACTTATGGTAATAATAAAGAGCGTTTCTGCCAAATCGATTTTTGATTCAAGAAAAGAGAGAACGATTCTTGTTTCCATAAAGACAAACGCCGGGGATTTTTCTGCAAGCGTGCCGAACGGAAAATCCAAGGGAAAATATGAGGCAAGGCCTTACAAGAAAGATTTACGCGGGGACATAAAAACCCTGAAACAGTTCAGCGGGTATTTTTCAGAGGATGAGATAGAGAAATTTGAGGATTTGCGCAGGATTGAGGACATAGTTGACAGGCATGTGGGGGCAAACACCCTTTTCGCCCTCGAGTCTGCCATTTTAAAGGCTCTTGCGAGGGAGAAGAAGAAAGAAATCTGGCAGCTGATCAATCCGAATGCAAGAAAATTCCCAAGATTAGTCGGAAATTGTATCGGAGGAGGTTTGCATTCGCAGGGGAAAAAACCGGATTTTCAGGAATTTTTGCTGATACCCAAGATGCGCGATGTGAAGGAGGATTTTGAAATAAACAAAAAAGCGAAGAAAGAGGCTTATTATTTGCTGAGAGATAGAGATGAAAAATTTCAAGGCAAAAAAAATGACGAAGATGCGTGGCAAACATCCCTGAATGAGAAAGAAGTCCTTGATATAACGAAAGAATTGAAAATCAGTACAGGAATTGATGTCGCAGCTTCAAGCTTTTACAAGAGAAAAAAATATCTTTATAGAAATCCCCTCTTAAGCCGCAGCAAGGAGGAGCAGTTTTCCTATATTTCGAACCTGATAAAAAATTTCTCGCTGTTTTATATTGAAGATCCTTTTGAAGAGGAAGATTTTGAATCTTTTTCTGCACTTTTGAAAAAACATCCGGATTCCCTGGTTGTGGGGGATGATTTAACCGCCACGAATGAAAAAAGGCTGAAAAAAGCCATAGAGGAAAAAAGCATAAATGCAATAATTGTCAAGCCAAACCAAAACGGCTCTCTTCTTGAAGTAAAGGAAATATGCGAGTCTGCAAGAAAGCATGGAATAAAGATTGTTTTTTCCCACAGGAGCGGGGAAACAATGGAAAACATTCTCGCTGACATTGCTTTCGGATTCCAGGCTGATTTTTTAAAGTGCGGAATAACAGGCAAGGAGCGAGAGGCAAAAATCAAGAGGTTGATTGCAATTGAGAAGAAAATCAGATAATAATTAAAAACCTTTTTAAAGATAATCTCCCCTGTTTTCTCATGGTAGATGTTATTGAGGATATAAAAGAGAATGTCGAAGAAGGCGGGGAAGCCATAGAGGAGATTGTAGAAAAGGGGGAAGAGATTGCGGAGAAAGAGCTCAAAAAGGCAAAGAGAAAGGGGAAAGAAGAACTCAGGGAAATAGAAGAAAAGGTCAAAAAAGGGGCTAAAGAGATTTCTGTAAAGGGGAAGGCTGTTGTTGAAAAAATAGGGGAGGGTCTTGAAAAGGATATTAAAAGAGTTAAAAAAGACGTTAGAAAAATTGAGGCTGTTTTTAAAGAGGATGTGAAGGATGTCAAAGAATTACCGAGAGAGGAGGAGAAAAATCGTCTGAGCGTGGCCGATTTAGAGAAAAAAGGAAAGAGTATTTTTAAAAAAGTTGGAGAAGGAATAAAAGAAGGTGTTGAGAAGGCTGAAGAATCGATTGAGGAAAAGGCTGAGGAAGTTGAAAAGGCGGTAAAAAAAGATGTCAGAAAAATCAAAAAATTTGTTGGGGAAGAAGTTCAAAAAATAAAGGGAAAAGAAAAGACTAGGATAACAATAAGCATAGAGAAAGAGGCTGAATCAGAATCCTCTGAGGAAAAAATCAGCGAGCTGGAAGGAAAAAAGAAGGCACTGCTGGAAAAGGCAAAGAAGCTCAAGGAAAAGATTTCCGCAGGGGAGATAAGCACAGAGGAGCTCAAGGAAAAAATCAAGGCTAAAAAAAGAACAGACATGCTCGTTCCTCTCGAGGAGTATGTCAAGGCGGGAATTTATCTCGGGACAAGGGTTGTTACTCCAAACATGAGACCTTTTGTCTACAGGCGTCGTGCTGATGGGCTTGCAATCTTCAATACAGACACTATAGACGAGAAACTAAAAGAAGGTGTTGAATACCTTGGAAAATTTGCTCCAGAGGATGTGATCCTCGTGTGCAAAAGGCAGGCAGGATGGCGTGCCGCTGAGAAATTTTCCGAGCTGACAGGAATAAGGGCATTCACAAAAAAATATCCTGCAGGAATCCTAACAAACAAGCAGCTTCCTGATTTTTTTGAAAACGAGCTCACAATAATCACAGACCAGTGGGTTGACAAAAACGCGCTCAACGATACCTTAAAAGTCCATAAGAAAGTTCTCATGATATGCGACACGAATAATTTCTCGCAGGGATCAGACCAGATAATAATAGGAAACAACAAAAGCCCAAAAAGTCTCGGAATTATTTTTTATATCCTGACAAGAGGTTACTGCAAGGCCCGCGGATTGAACACAGGGAAAATTCCTGATTTGGAATGGTGGACAGGGGAAATAGAAGAAACTGGAATTGGAAAAAGCAGGGCAACCCCGGAACCGGCAGAATTCGGTGTATAATACCAGAAGATAATTTAAATATTTTAAACAATAATTCTTATAAACTCATTCTGTCAATTCTACCAATGGCAAAAGGTCTCAAGGAAAAGATAAGAAAAACAAAGCCCAAAGTTAAGAGATTCGTGAATATTCTTCTGGGCGTTGCTATCTTTGTTGCCCTTATGGGTTCTGCATTTTCTCTCAGCATTCTTTTTGGAATTGTATTCGTAATCGGTTTTGCCCTTTCGATTTATAGCGGAGATTTGAAGAAAAAACCATGGAAGCCCATAGCGATATTTGTCGGAGCCCTAGTCATAAGGTTCGCCCTTGACCAGTATCTTAATCCTCTCCTTGCATCAAAAACATTTCTGGATTTGAGCGTTTCTGCGCTGATTTTCCTATCGATACTGATTTTCGGTTGGAGAATTAAGAGGAGTTGAAGTTTATTCGCTCGGTTTAAAGTAGTATGGGAAGAGTTTTTTATATGAAGTTACTTTTAAGTAATAACAAATAGAAAGGTTTAAATAGTAAAAGATTAGTGAAAAAGTATGGAAATAAATGAAAAATATCGTGGAGATGGTGCGGCAGTGATATATAGGCTGGATGATAGATACTATTGCATTCTTGCTTTTTCTTCTGAAGAATTAAATAAAAGATTACTTGATTTAAATCCAAATCCATTACTTGAAGATTCAAGTCCCACTGCAACTTTTATTAAAAGATTTGACGGAATAAGTGATGAAGCATTAGGCATGCTTGAAGAAACTGCGAGAACATGTGGTACAAAGCAAGTAAATTTTGAAAGTCTTCTTCAATAATATGGGAACTGAACAGAAAACAGAAAGAGAAATCTCCAGGAGAGAGGCAACATTGGAAAGACTAATAGGTTTGCCAGAAGTACCTCCTCTTAAAAATGATCCTTACGGACTTTACAGACTTTCTGTTAAGGATACACCATATATCCCAATAGAAGTAGCTGAGATAAAATTAAAAAGTGGTGTAAGAACAGTGGGATATGTTGCTGGTGCTTGTGGAAGAAATCTGGTATTTGGGAATTGGCTATCTAAAGAAGGTTTTATAGACAGTATGAGAGATGCACCTTTTAGTGAGATAGAAGATTACAGAACTCTTTAACTATTATTAATTCACAAAATTCATATTCAACATTTCGTTGGTTCATATAATTCTTCCCGTATTATTTTTATCAAATCTTCATCCAAAGCCAGCCATTCTTGACATAGCCTGTTTTCACAAGAACAAAATTCCCTTTCAGCTTCTTGCCATTAAGCTCAAACTCTATCTTCTTTTCATCTTTGCTCTTTAAAATATAATTTCCCTTGTCCCAAATTTCAACTTTGCCTGCGCCGTAATTTCCCTTAGGAATTATGCCTTTGAACTTTGCATACTCCAAAGGATGGTCTTCAACCTGGACAGCCAAGCGCTTTATCCCTTTTTCGCTTAACGCCTCTGGAGATTTCGGTACAGCCCAAGATTTTAATACGCCTTCCATTTCAAGCCTTAAATCCCAGTGTAAGTGGGAAGCGTGATGTTTGTGAATAACGAAGATGGGTTTCTTTCCAGAGGATTTTATTTTTCCCTTTGGTTCTGGAGTTTTCGAGAATCTGCGTTTTTTCTGATAAGCTTCAAGGGGCATGGAATGATAAAGCCATTTCTATTTATTAATTTATGGAGCTAAAAAATAAATTATTTTCTTTAGAAAGGCACTGACGAATCATCATCAGGAACTTCATATAGATGTCTTGCTCTATTAAAACCCGTTATATACGATTCTGCTACAGCACGGAAAACATTTAAAGTTCCTTCATCAACATTCGTACTATGACAAATAGAGTAATAGTTTTTAGCTAAATTGATAATATCTTCTTCTGTAAAAGAAGAATCTGATCTTGATAATCTCTCTTCCAATGCCTTTTTTATTGGAGCTAATTCTTCATCTGTTGGTTCTGTTTCAGGAGGCATGAATTTCAATATATTATCTATTTAAAAGAATTATGGTTATGAAGAATTATTTCTTCTTCTCTGAAATCCGCGGCTTTATCTTAAAAGAAACCTGCTATAATCAGCTATTATGCAGATGAGAGTATGACTAGAGAGCATCGAAAGAGCTTTAGATTCTTAAGCTTATTTGCTTTTTCTTGGTCTTCCTCTTCCTTTCTTTGGTGCTTCTTCCTGTTTTTCTGTTTTTGCTTCCTTTTCTGATTCCATAAATTCCACATACATATTCGATTTAAAAAACTTGCGTTAATCGACGAAACATTTATAAATCTCGGGAAGTCTAACTCTTTGTTAACTAAGATGAGTGCCTTACAAATGTGCATACTTACACTTGAGTTAGATTGCATTAAGGTATGAAGTATGTAGAAGCAGTCACTTAGTTGTATTTCTTTTATGTTACTATAAACGTTGGTCGAAGCCAACAGCGGAGGATTGAGTGAAGTGTTTTCCATCTTACAAGGGAAAATGCGCAATTGAGGTTTTTTGTTGTTTTATCGACGATAAATCTGTGAAATTGTTAAATCCAGTTGATCCTGCTGGCGGCTGCGGCTCTCTGGTTTGCACTTAGACATGCAAGTTCTTTCCCTGGTTCGCAAGAGCCGGGGGAAAGCGAACTGCTCAGTAACACGTAGCTAACCTACCCTCAGGTCAAGGATAACCTCGGGAAACTGAGGCTAAACCCTGATAGGAGACATACCCTGGAAAGATTTGTCTCTCAAACTCGCGCCTAAGGATGGGGCTGCGGCGGATTAGGTAGTTGGCGGGGTAATAGCCCACCAAGCCTGTGATCCGTAAGGGCTCTTAGCGGAGAGGCCCTGAGAGGGAATCTGAGACACTATTCCCAGCCCTACGGGGTGCAGCAGTTAGGAATCATTTGCAATGCGCGAAAGCGTGACAATTTGAACCAGAGTGCTTCTCACTTGAGAAGCTTTTGCCAAATGTAAAAAGTTTGGCGAATAAGGACTGGGTAAGACGAGTGCCAGCCGCCGCGGTAATACTCGCGGTCCAAGTCGCAGCCATCATTATTGGGTCTAAAACATCCGTAGCTTGCCCGGTAAGTTCCTTGTGAAATCTCATCTCTCGAAGATGAGGCGTGCAAGGAGTACTGCCAGGCTAGAGACCGGCAGACGCAGGAAGTATGTTCGAAGTAGCGGTAAAATGCTTTAATCTCGGACAGACTCACAACAGCGAAGGCATCCTGCGAGTACGGTTCTGACTGTAAGGGATGAAGGCTAGGGGCGCAAAGTGGATTAGATACCCATGTAGTCCTAGCAGTAAACACTGCACACTAAACATCAGTACCTCCTCGAGAGGTATTGGTGCTGCAGCGAAGGCGAAGAGTGTGCTACCTGGGAAGTATAGCCGCAAGGCCGAAACTTAAAGGAATAGGCGGGGAGACACTACAACGGGTGACGCGTGCGGTTCAATTAGATTCTACACCGTGAACCTCACCAGGAGCGACAGCAGAATGAAGGTCAGTCTGAAGGGCTTACCTGACACGCTGAGAGGAGTTGCATGGCCGACGTCAGCCTGTGTCGTGAGATGACCTGTTAAATCAGGTAACAGGCGAGACCCACATGCATATTTACCATGTGTACAATATGCAGATTGCCTCGGTAACGTGGATGAAAGCGTGGGCAACGTTAGGTGAGTACAGCCTGAATACCCTGGGCGACACGCGCGCGTCAATGGTGGATACAGCGGGATGCGACTCCGAAAGGAGAAGCCAACCTCTTAAAGTCCATCTCAGTCCAGATTGAAGCTTGCAATTCAGCTTCATGACGCTGGAATCCGTAGTAATCGTTTGTTAGCAGCGAACGGTGAATACGTCACTGTCTCTTGCACTCACTGCCCGTCAAACCAACCAAGTTGTGTTATGGTGAAACCAGTTTTGGGAGAACCTTAGCATGGTGAGGTAGGTTAAGTCGTCACAAGGTAACTGTAGGGGAACCTGCAGTTGGATCACCTCCTAAAAATATTCTAACAAGAGATACAACGGTATTGTTTCTACATACCCATCTAGTTCAGAAAGATTTTAAAAACTACTCAGGCTCGTAAATATTAACGCGGATAAGTTCGCGTCGTGGGCCTGTAGTCTAATGGTAAAACACCTCGTTTGCACCGAGGAACTTCGGGTTCGATCCCCGACAGGTCCACTTCAAACTTGGATTTTTCTGAGAGGAATTAGTTGACATAATGAGATTCAATTAAAAAATTGAATTGAGAAAAGTAAAATGACAGCTTTAATAGCAAAGGTAAGGAATGGAGATAGAGTGTTATTGGGATTCGAAAATCCTGAAAATATGACACTTGAAAGGATAGAAGAAGCTAAGAGAAAAGGTTCCCATTATTATCTTGTCGGAGAAGCTTCGCAAAGGGCTGTAGAAGAATCTCAAATTGGACTCCCTGTAGAGCTACATTATCGCTGGAAATTTGAGTAATCACAAATCATGTTCACTTCACGTGAAACTTGGTGAGGGAAGAAATTCCTTTATCATTTTGAGAAAATAATCCCAAATTATTTTCAATGAAATAAGCAACGAATGGTTTTCCTGATTTAGAAGGACATACTATTACCGATGCTGTTAGACGGATGGCTTGGTTTTGGTTCCGATGAAAGACGTGGCAAGCTGCGATAAGCTTGGGGGAGCTGCATGCAAGCTTTGATCCCAAGATTTCTGAATCACCTTGAGAAAGGAGAATACGCCGGGAATTGAAACATCTTAGTACCGGCAGGAATAGAAAATAAATTTAATGATTCCCTTAATAGCAGAGAGCGAAAAGGGAAGAGGGCAAACCGAATCCGTCGTCGAAAGATGGCTGGAGATGTGGTGAGCGTAAATGCCTAAGTGAGTGAGTCGAACTTCTCTGGAATGAGAGGCCTTGGAGAGTGATAGCCTCGTAGACGAAATTCATATGGTGTTGCTCAACAGAGTAGGGCTCCCCGGATTGGGGGTCTGAATACGGCAGGATTAACTGCCAACCCTAAATAAAACCAAAGTCCGATAGCGCACTAGTACCGCGAGGGAATGCTGAAAAGAACCCGTAACAGGGAGTGAAAAGATCTGAAATCTAACAGTTACAGTTTGTTACTGCCTCCTCCTCTTCGGAGGAATGGGGTTGTAACGTACGTTTCGAAGAACGAGCCAGGGAGTTTACCTGTGTGGCGAGGCTAATCATCTATGATGAGTAACCGGAGCGAAAGCAAGTTGGAAACAGCGACAGTCACATTGGTCAGACCTGAAGCCAGGTGATCTATTCATGGGCAAGGTGAAGTCTCCCGAAAGGGGGATGGAGGCCTGAACTAGTGTTGTGTACATGCACTTAAATGATCTGTGAATAGGAGTGAAAAGCCTATCTAACCCGGCGATGGCTGGTTCCTGCTGAAATATGCCTCCGTATAGTCTTGTCTAGCTTGTCGACGGTGTAAAGTACGGATAAAATTTGCAGAGGCTAATGCCTACGGAATTTTTTCCAACTCAGAAGCTGTTGACCGCATAGGGCAAGAAACAGGGTGTGTGCGTAAGGCACACCTCCGAGACCCGAAAAAGGGAGACCAGAGTTAAGGTCCCTAAATTCATGCTAAGTGCGACAAAAGGTGTCCTGGACCTGAGACACTAGGGATGTAAGCTTAGAAGCAGCTATCATTTAAAGAAAGCGTAACAGCTCACCTATCGAGGCTCAGGGCCCTGAAAATGGACGGGGCTAAGCATGGTACCGATACTCTGGAGGCTCTCAGTTTAAAGTAGTATGGGAAGAATT
>Ga0209323_10000067_pt1 | contig 56112 bp, 64 predicted proteins | sample Rifsed19ft2_FD_184014 | JGI IMG/M metagenome (GOLD analysis project Ga0209323, IMG submission 184014) | Soil microbial communities from Rifle, Colorado, USA - sediment 19ft 2 (version 2) | ecosystem: Environmental > Terrestrial > Deep subsurface > Rock core/Sediment | place: Rifle, Colorado...
ATTCCATCCCACTACATGGAACGCTATAGCGTGAACAAACTGTTTCGTTACTCTCATCCTGAAGGGTATCGGTCGTGCTACACAGTATTCTATGAAGAAGGATTTGGTGTATGCCCGCACATTCTAGACTTGATGTCTCATGAAGAGTACGACAGGGTTTTCGGCTACAGAAAAAGGTGATTTATCTAACGCGAACACTTGACTTCATGAGGGCTTGGAGCTTGTGGTTATTTACGCCAGTGTAGATGATCACTTTTCCGTTGAATGCTATCTTTCCAGATGCCTCAAGATAGTCCAATATGCGTTTGAAAGTTTGGTACTGGACTTTCCGAGGCAAACTTTTCCAGAGCTCTGTCCTTGTTGGATAATTCTCAGAGTCTAAGATAGCTTTCTCTACCATCAGTATCGTGTCCAGTTGAGGCTCATGAAGAGGCTCATGAATCGCTTCCATTGTAAGCTCACTCCAAATAGTACGTCGAACAGCTATTATATAAGTTTATATGATTCCAACCTCTAGATTTAACGTCTGTGTGCAGGTGGGTGTGGAATTTGCTTACTGTTCAAATCTCGCTGCTTCAAGTACGCAGCCTTCAAACGCGTGCCATTTAGACTTTGAGCAACATAATCGCCTGCTAAAAGAGGTTTTAAGGCTTGGTTTGATTGCTTGCGGGTGATGTGTATTTGTGTTGTTTTTGTGATCAGAAATCTTTATTAAATATTACGAGTACAGATATATGTAGACAACCGTAATAATCCACAGAAGGATGAGTCATGCACCACCTACACGTCCACGACGAAAAGCTAAAATGCCCATACAAGGGCTGCGAAAAACACTTTGACAAGCCAACCGTCTTAACCGACTCATCCACAATCCCAAGAGAAACATACTACGCTTGCCCCTACTGCATGTCAAAACTAAACATCACAGTAAACAACATGAAAATAGTCAGCGTCAAATCAACCGAATACCCAAAAGTCTTCGACTCACCAGCCAAATGCGCCCGCTTCTTCGGATTCCTAAACACAATCCCTAGGGAAGCACCTATTCCAGACGAATGCCTAATCTGCCCCAAAGTGCTCCAATGCACAATGAGAAAACACTAAAAATCACCATCCATATTTTTCTGCAAAGAGAATGTTTTAAATTCCCCTTTTAGAAGTCTTAAGGTTACCCTACGATTAGGGGCTGTCGGCTAGTTTGGTCTAGGCTTGGAGACTTGGGCTCTCTAGACCCCGGTTCAAATCCGGGCAGCCCCACCACAGGACTTAAACCAAATTAGACGTAGGCGTTCCACAACCATCGTTGTCTGTCTATCTATTTCTCCTTGCTGCACATATTTGGAAAATCGGGTCAAATTCAAAGCAGACTTCAGAGCGGCTACATGGTGAGGTAGCCTTTGAGCCTCAATTGTTCAGTTTGGTTCTTCCTGTACCGCCAGAATATGTCCCCTCGAGTGTCTGACTGGAAGTCCCAAGGAGAAACTAGCACGATGTCTCCTTCTCTGATCCATACGCGTCTCTTTAATTTGCCTCGGACTCTGCACAATCGTTCCTTGCCATCTTGACACTTGACCATTATTCGGTCAAAGCCAAGCATCTTGACTGCCATTCCTAGCACATCGTTTTGGCTTGGGAACAACATGTTTTCCAAAGTTTCTTCAGTTATGATTTTCCTTTTACCCAATGTTTCCACCTCCAGAACCATGAGAACATGGTTGCCAAGATTCTTAACTAGTCAGAACGATCAGAGAAAAAGCCACTTTGTGACTGAACTCTTCCTCTAGAGAATCCTAACTACCACTAAAAGATGCGTCGCCAAGTATATAGGTCTATGTGCAGGAATTTGTGAAAACATATCTGAAACATACCTTATGCTCAGATCATCGAGTATTTCGACCTTTGGTCTTAGCGCTCTAGGAATCGTCTTTCATGAAGCGTTGTCAGATTACCTGTTGAAGACATTGGTGGACTCTGGCTCGTTTCTTCCTTTCCAGTCGTCTCCTCGTCGTGCCCATGCTTGTTTCGGGTTAAAACTGAAGTTCATACTTTTATTTTCTGATCGATTGAGCATATGTTTTGAATAGCATGTTCTACAGTAAACTGGTTTTCCTGCAGTAGGCTTGAAAGGCACAGTGGTGGCTTGACCACAGTCCGTACATGTGACTTCGAACATTCTTTTTTGGGACGTGTAAATCACCTCGATTGATTTTGAGCGTAATTTAAAATGTGAAAAATGGAAGAAAAATGATACTAAGCTAGGGTTGTAGGCTTAACTTAGAATCTTCTTCTTGGTGGTCCTCGTTTCGAATAGCAATCTCGACAGTAAACAGGTCTGCTGGGATCAGGCTTGAATGGAACTTCACAGTCTTTTCCACAATCAGCACAGACTGCCTTATGCATCTCTTTCTCATACATTTACTATTTCAACTCCTGATATGCGGCTGTGCAAAAATCGCTTCTTACACGCTACAGTACACTTCACATCGCGGCTTATAAACAGAGTATCTTAAAATCGAGAAGTCATACATACTCAAGAGTAACACCTATTTATGGAACGATAGTGCACTATCGAATATGCATTAGAACATAGACGCCAAAATGGTGCCTCATCCATATCATAGGTGAAATACTGTCTCTAAGGCAAGCCAGCTTATTGGGCGAAAAGTGGTTCTGAAATATGGAAAGAACAACTTAATCGGCAGAATCATGGGCTTGCACGGCAAGAAAGACGTTGTCACAGCCAAATTCCACAAGAACATACCTGAACAAGCAATAGGAGAAAGAGTCCGACTATCCGGCTAGCGTGCGCTCAAGTTTAATTTAACCTCAGTTCCTTAAGTATAGGCAAACGTGCACTTTATGGACAATAGATATATTTTGGAGAATACTGTTGACAATTAAGTGGAGATAATATAAGGTGGGTAAGAAAGACAAACGAGTTGGAAAAACGATTGATAGGCAAAAGGGTCATCAAACAAGAAGAGCTCGTGGCGGAAAAAAACAGAAAAGACGGTAAAACACAACGTTGGCGCACTAGCGCGCGTTAAATATCGATGCTCAAAGGAATCTGCGAGTTTGGCAACGTAGCAGATTTACTTGGTTTTCAGCCCTTGGTCTTTAGATTCGTATTTGAATGTGCTCATGCAGACTTTACAGCGAACAACTTTTTCTTCAGGATAATATAATGCGTCTCCGCCTACGTCGTGAACTGCGTTCTTATGAAGTTTGAAGACGAAATCGGCACCGCAGTTCGGACATTTTTTCCTAATAATGTTGTACCCTTTAACTCCACGTTCAAGCTTAATATCTTTTGACATTTTGATTGCCTCTTCTTTAAAATCATTAGATTTCCTATATATGTTTTTGGCACACATTGGAAAATAGAACATCAATCTTCATGCGTTTCTTTTTAAGGTATGCTGAGATATATTGGGAAAGCGTGTGCCGATAGGTTATTGCAAGACTGTTTTCTTAGAAATGGTTTGCTTTTGCCTGAGAGGTAATATGGCATGTTAAGAATGAGAGAAGTCTCCGGAAACCGTAGCAAGTTTGACATTATAGCAGAGATTCTGAGAGAGTTGCACAAACCAACCAGTAGCACGAATATCATGTCTCGCTGTAATATGAGCTCCACACAATCAGGGCAATATTTGAATTTCATGAGTTCAAATGATCTCATTCGAATAGATGCGATAGCGGGAAAAGTAAGGTATCAGAGAACAGACGCTGACCGAGAGTTTCTAGAACTATATAAAAGGATGGTCCTGTTACTTGATTCTAGCATTTATGCATCCTCCATAATCTAACGCGCGCGCATTTGCTATCTCCGACAATTTATACTCGTTTAAATAGAGCCTTTTACACAAAAAAGCCATTTCGGCTGGAAAAGCGCCTCAAAATCAGCCCCGATTGAACACATCTCACATATGTTAATATGCAACCAAGTGTATTATATTAAGAGTAGAATTCTCGTAGAAATATTGACAAAAGGGACTATAACAAATTTTGTCATTTTTCTTAACCATTCTACTAAAAAACATGAGGTGAAAACTATGGAATTATTAAATAAGGGGGTAAGCACGCCAACGCAATCGTGGACCAGCAGAGCGGAAAGAAGGCATCCGCCTAAAATAGACTATTACTCTGAATTGAGAAGTTGGGTGCAACGTGCCATATTAGCAGCGGAAAAGAACAAAGACTTCAACAAGAAAGATCAACTCTTAAGCCTTCTAAGAGATCTTTAAATTGTCCAAGGATGGTTTCTTCACAAAAAATAACACATGAAAAAAGAGTAGAAAAACTTTGAAAAACAGATTGTCACCGGGCGAATATCTCGCTTTTCTTTCAGCAAAATATGAGGTTAACCCTGACGAATTTTTTTATGCGTTAATCTCAGCAGAAAAAAATCAAAAGTCCAAGTGTGAGGGCCTTTCAATCGAATGTCGCGGTAAGACACAAGACAAGGTCATCTTTTTGATTTTGAAGGACTCTAAAGTTGTTGCACAATTTCCAGTATTAAGGGGACTCCTCCTAGAACAAAGCAATCCAATTAAGAATTTTATGAAAACCGACATGCCTCGCAGATATCTAATTAAGAAAAATAGGGAATCACATTCTCTTTTAATCAGAGACTTGCGCACTGGAATGAGCCATGTTAACTTGAGGGCTAAAGTTCTGGAAATTCCAAGACCAAGACTTGTCGTTACGCGGTTTGGGAACTGCGTCAGCGTAGCTCACGCTTTGATAGCGGACGAAACCGGAACAATCAAACTGTGCTTGTGGAATGAGCAAATAGAATCCGTCTCCAATGGGGACACGATTCAGATTGAGAACGCACGAACGTCCACATTCAGAGGAGAAAGACAATTGAGCCTTGGAAAAACAGGAACGCTCAGTAACATTGAAGAATTGTACTCCCAACTAAAAGAAGTAAATAGTCCGCGTGAGGAATGATTTATGAAAATAGTGAAAGGTTGGAGAAGGATAGACAATCAGAGAGGCCATATAAATGCCACAACAGGACAAAATCTCGTTGTTATAAAGAAGGAGTTTGGAGAGCACTACCTGGCAATGCTGTTTCCTATGGTAAGAAATGATAATGTAGAAGGCAGGAAAATATCACCAGAGTATGCGACCGAATCAAAAGCAGAAGCATTTGTTGCGGATTGGATGAATAAGCATCCGAAAGGCGCTTAATGAACTCCGAAGTCAATTTACTTGGATCTTATCTCTCTAAAAAGTCTAACGTAAATCTGACGTACCACATTGTCGACAAGCTCAGACGAACAAGAACAAACCCTTCGGTCTTAACTATTGTTTTTCCTTTCTGAAGAGATTAACGCCTTCTACCTAGATGGGGATTTGAACCCGTTTGGGTATGGGGACGGGCAGCCCCACCATACTTTTGGCTTAGGACCGTAGAGGCTTAACCTCTGCAACAAGATCACTGGACGCAGTTTTCGGCGCAGTAATAGTGGTCTCAACTACAAAGCGACTGACCCATGTGGGCGCATGAGAATCAGACTCATCTTGGAAATACCAATTGTCTAACACGCTAGAATTGAGAAAAAAGGGTGCAGGGAAAATAGCCAACTATACTTATTGCTTCAGCTTCATCACTACGTATTGCTACGCCGTTACTCTCAATTGCAGAGGAGAAAGGTCAATTTCTATGTTTTCCCCAACTGTAGCTGAAAGCGTCGGCGGAGAGTACTTTGTGCAACCGCCGCTCACACCTGTTAAGGTTTCCACATCCCATCTTGTGCCGCATGCATCGCATTGCAAGTATTTTCCCTCTACTATGTGAAAGCTGAAAGAGCCGCAGGGTTCGCAGACCCTGATTCCTGTGATAACTTTCTGCTGAGGTGTTGCAATGGCGAGCAGAGGCAGATAGTTGCCGTCTTTATAGATGCTGAGTGGAATGGTTCGACCTTGGTATGTCAGAGTATTCATCTGTCTTTCGAGCTTCAAATCAATAAATACGAGTTTTTTTGAGTTTACGAAACTGGCTGGCAGGGCGGCGCGGGTGCCATTAGATGTTATAACGGGGTTTGCGTATGAGACACCTGCAACGTTAGTGGGGTAAGATGTTCCTGTTTGTGTTGGTTGCTCCGGCTGCGTTGGTTGCTCAGACTGTGTTGGTTGCCCCGATTGTGTTGGCTGTCCCGATTGCGATGTAAAAATCCAAGCGACTCCGACTAGGGCAACGACGGATAACAGCAGAAGTGTTTTCATGCCAGAGGATAGTCTTTTCTTCGAATGCTTTATAGGCGCATAATGCTGGCTTGTTGGCCGATTTTTGATGCCATATTTCTTCTTTGCGACCATTTTGTTACCTCCTTTTTTGTTTCTATCTTGTCACTATGTGACCATCAAGCATCTCAACGACTCTGTTGGCGAGCTTGGCCTTCGAAGGGTCGTGAGTAACAAAAATCAAGGTAAGTTTGTCTTTTTCATGCAACTCGCATAGGAGGTGCATGATTTCGTTGCCAGTTTTCTGGTCTAGGTTTCCCGTGGGCTCGTCAGCCAAAATAATGCTCGGGTTGTTCACTATTCCTCTGGCGATTGCGACTCTTTGTTGTTCGCCTCCGCTTAATTCAGTTGGTTTATGGCAAGCTCTCTTTTCTAATCCTACCCGTTCGAGGGCTTCTTCCCCGGCTTCTTCTTGTTCAAGTGCGGAGGCACCCGACAAGTATAGTGGAAGCATGACGTTTTCTTGTGCAGTCAAGTAGGGTAATAACTCGAATGTTTGAAAGATGAATCCCACGTTTTCCCGCCTGAATTTTGCTCTTTGCCGAGAACTTAGTTGGTAGATTGATGTTCCTTTCACGGTTACATCGCCTTTTGTCGGGGTTAGTAGTCCTCCGACAGTGTAGAGTAGTGTGGATTTTCCGCTTCCGCTTGGCCCCATCACAGCTAAGAAGCCTTTTTCTTCAATTCTTAGATTCAGGTCGTTAAGCGAGAGGACTTGGCTGTCTCCCATTTCGTAGATTTTTGTTATTCTCTTAAGTTCGATCATTTTTACACCGTCTTGAGTGCTTTGACAGGGTCTATTCTAGAGGCTCTCCATGTTGGGTATAGGCTCGCCACAACACATGCTGAAACAGATAGGCCTATAACGACAGGAATAAGATGAAGCGGTGTGTTCGCTGGATTTATCGGCACGTTTATGAAGAGAGGTCCAAGCAACATTGACGAGAAAAACCCAGCGAGAGTGCCTATCAATCCGCCAATCAGGCCAAGAAATATGGATTCAAAGATGAACATCTTGTACAGGTGGCTGTTGTCCGCGCCTAGGGACACGAACACGCCTATCTCCTTTACTCGCTCATGAACAGAAGCCAACATAGTGTTCATAATGCCCGCCACGCCTACTACCATAATGATTGAGGCTAAGAGAAGGGAGAAGCTGGCTGTTTGTTCAACGGCTTTCATCCTAGTTTCGACTGCTTGCTTGACGGGAATTGCCCTGACTTCAGGCACAGCGTCCATTATCTGTTGAGAGATAATTTCGACTGGGCAATCCTTGCACAGTGCTCCAACGTCTATTATGCTGATTTGCCCGACTATGTTGAACATTGACTGCGCCATAGACAGAGGCACAAAAATAGAATAATCATCAACGGATCCTGTTTCGTTGAGAGTCCCAGTCACGAGGAATGAGGCGTCGTTTGTTTGAAGAGTTGAGCCTACTGTCAGGTTGAGCGATGATTGGAGTGCTGAGCCCGAAACAACTTCGTTTGTGCCATTTCTTGGAAAGTCTCCTGTGATGCTCCACCATTTCTTGAGTTGAATTTCGTTATCAGGTATTATTCCGACGACGAGGATGGTGTCGCCTCCGTACTGTACTTGACCGTAGAGCTTGGGTGCTAGAATTCTTATGTTGGCTTTGTTGGGGATGGTTTGGATTCTTTCAATGGTGCTTTCGGGGATTGTGACGTTTCCTGTGACGACGTTTCCGTAAGGAACGCTGATTGACTGGGTTTTGGGCGTTATGACTATGTTTGGTCCGTATTTTTCTATTTCGTCACCGACCTGCATTTCCATAGCTTGTGAAATTGTGAATGTTGAAATGATTACAGCTATTGCAAGTATTAATCCGATTGAGCTTAGGACTGAGCGTCCTTTTCTTCTTGAGAGGTTTCTTGAGACCAATGTTAGTGAGCGCATTGTGGGTTCCTTCGCTATGCTTATATCGTTGGATGCTAACGATATGTTGTAGTTAACAACAGTGTTATATTTAAAGCTAACTACAGGCTGTAGTTCAATGGCGAAAAACCCAAACTGGATCGAATTCAAACCATCCGAAAAGGATCTAGCCAAAGTTTTAGGCGACTTAGAATCTGCCATCATGCAAACGCTCTGGAGACTAAAAGCCGGCGACGTCAAAAAAATACACAAAGAAGTAAGCCAAACACACAAAGTCGCAATAACCACGGTAGCCACAGTTCTGGACCGCCTGCACGACAAAGGACTAGCAGAGCGAGAACTGAAAAAGGGCAAAGGGCTCTACTATGAGTATCGTCCATCACTCACGCAGACTCAATTTAAAAAAACCGTCGTCAAGTCAGTCTTCACAGGGCTATTTGAAACATTCGGAGACTCAGCAATATCATACCTAATCGACAACGCCAAGATTAAAGATCAAAGGACAGTTGCGGAATTCAAACGCTATTTGGAAAAGTTGAAACAGGAACCGGAATAATCATGATAGATTATATAGCAAGTTTCTTGTCAAGGTACCTCTACGCAATCATCATCTCAACAATCCTTGCAGCCGCAGCCTTGATTGGAGTCAGGCTAATTAGCACAAGGGCTTACAAAAGACGAACAATTCTTTTCATGTCTGCACTAATTGGATCGTTCGTTGCAGCGTTCTTGACCTTGGTAGCCTGTTTCGCCCACTGGTTCAGCATGGGTTATGGCGGACTTTTCCACATTATCTGCGATGATGTTGTGCTTTCGGTGGTTCATGCAGTTTGCACAACATGGATCGTACTGATAAGCGCGTCATTCTCTTATGCGATCCTGCGCGGAACAATAAGCTACTACCTCGGCGGAAAAGTCGTTGCACGCTTTTTCCACGTTAGCCCGCTAAGCAAGAACGACGCAAAGAACCTTCACAAAACCTTGGAAAGTCTTTCACGGAAAGCTGGTGTGAACGCTCCAGAAATCGGCTTAATTAGTTCAAGCCGACCTGCCATTTTTTCTGTCGGAAGAAAACAAAAGTCAACCATAGTTGTCTCTGTTGGGCTTCTTGAAACCTTATCAAACGATGAGATTGCAGCATCCTTGGCTCATGAAATCTATCACATAAAGAACAAAGATCATTTGGTCAAGTCATTAGCTTCAAGCCTGAAATTTGCGGTTCCCTTCGGCCCAATAGGCTACTTGATAGAACCAGCCATCTCTAGAGATAGAGAATTCTTAGCGGATCAAGAAAGCGTGAAGCTGACGAGAAAACCGAAAGCCTTAGTCTCCGCACTGATGAAGCTGTATCAAGTTGTTTCGATGAATCAGGGAAGTAGGCTCTCGCCGAGTTTCCCAGCTAGTTTTCTAGCGCCTACACGGTACAAATGGCGGCTGTTCAGCATGCACCCTCCCATTACGGAGCGTGTTAAGCGGCTGTTTGAACTTGAAAACGAATATTTGCAGTCCGCTAAAGCCTGAGAACCTTCTGTAAATCATTGCGCAGTCCCGCCTTTTGTTTGACCCTACAACCAGAAAGACATGCCCAAACCCATGGGACGGAACAACCCCCCCATATTTTACGTTCCGAGCAAACCCACTAGTAGTGTGCAAGCTGTTGCTACCACGTAACAGTCGCACATGCTTATGAATTCATACATGAAATTTGGTTAAGGATGACGAAGTATGTCAAGAATATTCATCCTTACAATTCTCATGCTGATACTGTCAATACTTACAACTTTCCCAAACTGCGAAAATAGCGGATACCAACTTGTTGCTGTGCTTCTGTCTCCAAAAGAATAATCAACTAAGAAAACGCCTATCATAAACGATCTCATTCAATTTTTAACAGAATATCTTTGCCTTCAACTTTAACTTCATACGAAGGCTCATCTTTAATCTTTAATCGCATAAAAAGGATTTTGGGACCTGACACAGCTTTTCCTGTGGTCAAATCGAATTTTGATCCATGCCTAGGGCAAGTGATTATGTTGCCTTCCAAAGAACCTTTCGAAAGGTCTCCACCAGCATGAGTGCACCTGTTTCCAATAGCGTAATAGCTACCCTCTATATTGGCTACCAAAAACTCTTTTCCCTCAATACTAAACATTTTCGTTTTTCCAACAGGAAGCTCTAAAGTTTCAGCAACCTTAACAAACCCCAAATCCTCACCAAATTAAGCCTTGCATTTCCTACCTTTTTATTATTTGCTATTGTCGCCCTTAGGCTGAGAGAACACTCATAATACCTTGTCTAGTATACTCTGCGGAGTCTAAGCCCCCTTATTTATAGGTTCAATCAGCAAGTTGCGAAGGAACGCGAACTATTCGTAGTCTTCTTAAAAACTTATTAGTTGATTGAACTCTTGTAACAATGAAGTCTCTTAGGTGAGAACATGAGGTACAATGTCATAATATTGATGGGTTCAGAGCGGGATTTGGAGTTTTGCCGCGAAATAGCTAAGCACCTGAAGGCTTTCGGGCTGGATTATGAATTTCGTGTTGCCTCTGCACATAAAACGCCGCAAAACGTCTTAGGCATCCTAAAAGCTTTCGAGGGTGAAAAGGTTGTTTACATAACGGTTGCAGGAAGATCCAACGCTTTAAGCGCTTTTGTCGATGCCAACACAACTAAGCCTGTTATCGCCTGTCCGCCTTACTCAGAGAAGTTTGGGGGGGCAGACATATACTCTTCGCTTAGAGTTCCAAGCGGCGTTGGATCGCTGGTGACTGTTGAGCCGGAAGGCGCTGCCATTGCGACTGCAAAGATTTTCGCTGTTGAGGATAAAGCGTTAGAGAAACGTGTTAGAGAGTATCAGCAGGTGAAGAAGAGGGAAATTGAAGAGGCAGACGCCTCTGCTAAAAAGCTGAAGTAGTGCCGTAGCCATGGGAAGCGTAAAAGACCTAGAAGTCATCAAAAAGCCCACAACGGATAAAATGGGAGTTGGAAGGTTTCATTTTTCAGATCGTTACTCGGTTTTTGACTGGGGGGAAATGCCAGACCTGATTGATGGCAAGGGCGAAGCATTGTGCATTATGGGCGCTTACTGTTTCGAGAAACTTGAAGAGAAAGATATTCGGACGCATTATCGGGGATTGGTTGGCAAGAACGGGAAGGTTGTGCGTTTTGACGAGTTGGAAGAGCCTTCAAACATTATGGAGATCAACTTGGTTAATGTGTACAGACCGCAAGCCCGAGTGCGAGAAGGCAAACTCGTCTACAATTACAGCATGTATACGCCGAACTTGAAGAACTTTCTGATTCCGCTTGAGATAATTTATAGGAATGGTTTGCCTGAAGGCTCATCGGTTTTCAAGCGTCTTGAACAAGGTTTTGTTACCATCGAAGAGTTGGGGTTGGATCACTACCCTAAGGCTGGTGAACGGCTTAAAAAGCCGATTTTCGACGTAAGCACGAAGCTTGAGGAAAAGGACAGGTACATTACATGGGAAGAAGCGAAAGGCATTGCTGGCTTAACCTATGGCGAAGTGGTTAAGATCCAAGATTTGCTTCTGAAAGTTGACGAGCTAATTAGCGAGTTGGCGGCTCGTGCGAGGTTGGTGAATGAGGATGGCAAGATTGAGTTGGCTTTTGATCCATTGAGAAGGCTTATGGTTGTTGATGTTGTGGGCACGCTTGACGAGTGCAGATTCACCTATAACGGGTTGCATGTCAGCAAGGAAGTAGCTAGACAGTTCTACAAAAACACTGCATGGTACAAGGATGTGGAAGAAGCTAAAAGAACCGCTGAAGACAAAGGGATCAAGGATTGGAAAACCATCTGCAAGTCGCACCCCCAAACATTAGACCGCGAACTTAAAAAGATAATAAGCGAGATGTACATGACCGCCGCAAACGAAATCACAAACCACAAACTATTTGACACGCCGAATCTTGCAAAAGTTATCGAGAAATACCGCGCACAGACGGATGAAAAAAATGATTAGCGCTGAAATTAAGAAAATATTTGCAAAATATGACACTCGCCATGTCAGAATAGGCATTTTAGGTTCACACTCAGCACTTGAAATTGCACACGGCGCCAAACAAGAAAATTTGGAAACGGTGGTTGTTTGCCAAAAAGGCAGAGAAAAAACCTATACCAAATATTACAAAAACATTTTCGACCACATAATACTTCTTGACAAATTTGCAGACATAATAGAAAAGCGGAATTTACAGAAAATGCAAGACTTATGCACGATTTTTGTGCCAAACCGCTCTTTTTCAGTGTATACAGGCTATGAGAACATTGAAGAAAAATTCTCTGTGCCAGTGATGGGAAATAGATACATGCTCAAAACAGAAGAACGCAACACGCCGAGAAATCAGTATTACTTGCTTCAGAAAGCAGGAATCAAAACGCCGAGAATCTTCAAGTCCCACGAGGAAATAGACCGTCTAGCCATAGTCAAAGTTTCAGAGAAACAGCGAAAAATCGAAAGAGCTTTCTTCTACGCATCTTCTCCAGAAGAATTTGAAAGAAAAGCAGAGGAACGCATTAAGAAAGGAATAATCAACAGAGAATCCTTGAAAAATGCAACAATTGAAGAATATGTTATAGGAGCAAAATTCAACGCAAACTTTTTCTGGTCACCATTAAATGATGAACTGGATCTTCTGGGATTTGACAAAAGAATACAGACAGACTTAGACGGAGTTCTAGATTTGCCGGCAAATGAGCAGCTAGAGCTTGAAATAGCAACCCAAAACATCGAAATAGGACATATGGGCGTAACAATGCGTGAAAGCCAGTTGGAGAAAATATTTGAAGCAGGCGAACGCTTCGTAAAAGCCTGCAAAGACGAGTACCCGCCGGGAATGATAGGGCTATTCGCTTTGCAAGGAGCAGTTACAAAAGAATTGGAATTTTACGTTTTCGATGTCAGTCCCCGCGTACCAGGCTGTCCATGCGTAGAGCCTACGTCGCCATACATGAAATACAAGTATGGAGTTGAAGTGGGTCCTGGAAGAAGAGTTGCCATGGAAATAAAGCGTGCTATTGAAAAAGGAAGACTCGGGGAAATCGTCACATGATAACTCGCCACGAAATTAGCAGAATACTTGATAGGTATGATCTTGGAAATTTAGCTATTGGAACAATCGGCTCGCATTCAGCCTTGAACATTTTCAAAGGCGCCAAAGAAGAGGGTTTTAGAACGGTGTGCCTTTGCAAAGAAAGCGATATGATCGTTTATAAGAAATTCCTGCTGGTAGACGAGACAATAGTCGTTAAGGATTTTTCAGATTTACTAGACGAAAAAATTCAGGAACAACTGCGAAAACTAAACACCGTTCTAATACCACATGGCTCATTCACAGCTTACCTAAGCACTGAGGAATTGGCGGATAGGCTTTATGTTCCCATGCTTGGAAATCGGCAACTACTGCACTGTGAAGCCAGCCGCGTAGAACAGGAAGAATGGTTGCGAAAAGCAGGGCTAAAACTTCCCAAAACCTTCAAAAAACCAGAAGAGATAGACTGTTTAGTAATTGCAAAGCTTCCTGGCGCTAAAGGTGGAAAAGGATACTTTCTAGCGAACTCTCCAGAATCTTTCAACAAAAAAGCGAAAGAAATGGTTGGCAGAGGTCTTCTCAGCGTGGAAGATGTTAAGCGAATACACTTACAGGAATACGCTTTCGGAGTCAACGTTTACCCGCATTATTTCTCTTCTATCGTAAATGACGATGTAGAATTCTTTGGAGTTGACAGACGTTATGAATCGGCAGTTGACGCCATCGGAAGAATACCTGCAAACGAGCAACTTGAATTAAACTTGAGCCCTACATACACTATAGTGGGCAACATTCCAATCACGCTTAGAGAATCGCTTCTGCCAGAACTAATCAGAATGGGAGACAACGTGCACAAGGCAGCAAAAGAAATAGCGCAACCTGGCATAATAGGACCGTTCTGCCTTGAAACTGTAATAACTGACAGTTTGGAAATCTACACTTTCGAAATTTCCGCCAGAATTGTCGCAGGAACAAACGTTGGGATTGGAACTTCACCATACGCCTATTTGAAATACGGCGAAAACATGTATATGGGAAAAAGAATAGCTCTCGAAATAAAGGAAGCCCTGAGGCAAAACAAGATTACCGACATACTTGCCTGAGAGAAGGCGCACTGTTCAAAGACTGCAAACTTTAATTATCTCATTAAAATTTTCGCGGTTTCTGCAGGTTTTGTACTCCCTTAAAGTTTCAATGATTGCCCTCTGATTTTTTTCGCCTACTTTTTCAAACATCAATTGAGTAAGGAACCTGCTGAAAAACAAGAACTGACAAATCGACGTTACATTAGATGGTCTTCGATCTATGCTTGCTGTTTCAAAATCAACAATGAATGGTTTGCTTTTCTTTGCTATGATGATGTGTTTCGGAGCGTGACTAAGCTCTCCATGATCTAAGCCAGCTTTATCCAATCGCCAGCACTGTTCAAGAATTTCACGCAAAACCTTCTGCAGCTTCTCCTTCATCGGGTCTTTCTCCAGCCACGCAGGAAGCAGATCGCCTTCAATAAACTGCATCAAAAGAAAGTTTTTGCTCGCATCCAAGAACATTGGTCCTACATCCACTGAATTTGCCGCTTTGAGCATTTCTGCTTCATGCTGCATGCTTGAACGGTCTGCGTCTACTCTTCGAATTTTCAAAGCCACTTTTTTCCCTTTCACGTAGGCTATTGTGACTATTCCAACGTAGCCCTTGCCCAAAACAGGCAAATTGAAAGCAAGCTTATGCCCATGAAACTCCACCGCTTCAACGCTGAGTTTCTGCAATTCATTAATACGCTTTTTAACCTCATCCTTTCCAGATCGGGGATAACATATTATTGAAGCGTAAGGCTCTTCGCCCAATTCTTGAAGGTTCACCACTGTCAACAGTCAATCACTCAGGTATGCTCCAAATTACGTGTTAGATCAAAGCTAATCTAAGCGCAATCATATTTATAGAACCTCTTTTAGAGACTTGCAAATTGGAAAAGTGATGCCAGATGAACATTCACTTAGACATCTCATGCCCCTTCAATCTTGATGCTACTCTTTGCTGCGGGCAAGCTTTCAGATGGGAGAAACATGATGGATGGTGGTATGGTGTTGTCAGAGAAACGCCTTTCAAGATACGCCAAATCAGCAACAATCTCGAATTTGAGAATGCAGATGTGGAGTTTGTGAAGAACTATTTCGGATTGCATGACGACCTAGCGAAGATTCTATCCCAGATCACAAAGGACAAGCACATTAGAAAGGCAGTTGAAGCCTTCAAGGGACTGCGCATCCTGCGTCAAGACCCTTGGGAATGTTTAATCTCATACATTTGCGCCACGTACAAGAATATCCCAGCAATAAGGCAGATGCTTGAGAGGCTATCCGCCAAATTTGGAGAAAAAATCAGTTTTGATGACTATGATTCTTACGCTTTTCCAACCATGGAAAAATTGGCGAAGGCAACCGTTGGGGACTTAGCCAAGTGCGGTCTCGGTTATAGAGCCAAATATGTGCATGAAACCGCAAGGACTCTGTGCGGAAGCGGCTTCGATTTTGAACAGCTCAAAAACGCAGAATATGAAAAGACAAGAGAAGAGCTTTTGGGTTTTTCTGGTGTAGGTTTAAAAGTGGCGGATTGCGTTTTGCTTTTCTCCCTCGGAAAGCTTGAAGCGTTTCCGGTGGATGTTTGGATGAAACGCGTAATCCTAAGACATTATGCGAACCATTTTCCAAGCGAATTCACAGAAAAAGCTTCGAGCAGAAGATCGCTCACAAGCTCAGAATACAAGAAACTAAGCTTGTTCGGGCGAAGTTACTTCGGAGAATATGCAGGTTACGCCCAAGAATACTTGTACCATTACGAAAGGACACAAGCGCATAGCTTTTGCAAATAGTTTAAAATGCGGAAAACGTTTAAATCAAATCCGAAACAGCATACTAAACAGGCACAAGGCACCTAGAGGGCCCGTAGCTCAGCTCGGTTAGAGCGCCAGGCTCATAAACGCTAAAATGCTGAGAAACCTGTTGGTCGGGAGTCCGAATCTCCCCGGGCCCACCAATTTATCAAGTTTGCATACCTTGAATGCTAATGCCCTGCTGTTCGGATTGCTAGGAAACCAATCTAGACATTTTTGAAGGAATAGAAGATTCTTCCATAAGCTATAAGTGGCTAGAGTGCATTAGAATTCGTGAGGAGAATGGTTCCGTTTACGACGGAGAAAGGAGAGAAGGGAAAACTATTTTTGCCATTCTCCTCATTCATTCTCAGTAACGCATGCGTATGTCGCTTTTAAACTTTTCTTTAAATTCTAAATGGGAACCAAGGAAACGCTACAAGAAGCCTAAAAATACGGGTTATGATTCATCGCTTTTGAGAATTATTCTCTTGCCTGCACTTGCTTTTTCGTACAGCGTCTCAGCCGAATTGTTTTATGATTTTGTCAACCGGCAGTATTTTGGCACTGTAAATATTTTCCAAATACTTCAAACCCTGCTCGTGGTCTTCTTGCGTGAAAGCTTCAACACCGTCTTTAGCTACGGTTATTTTGTATCCTCGGAAGAAAGCATCTGCAGCTGTATGCCTAACGCAAATGTTTGTGTGCAATCCGACAAGTATGACTTCCTTGACTCCTTCGCCTCGGTACAGGCTTCTCAGGAGCGGGTCTAAACCAGTTTCAAAGAAGCCACTGTACGCCCGTTTTTCAAGCACGTAGTCTTTTGCGGTTGGCTTCAGTTCTGGGATTACTTCCGCTCCTTTTGTGCCCTTGATTGCGTGTTTTCCCCATCTTTCAACAACCTCTTCATCTACAGGATAGTGTGCATCGTTGCTGTAGATGACGGGAACGCCTTTTTTGCGCGCTGCTTCAACGAGTTTTTTCAGATTAGGTATTATGTGCTTGGCTCTTTCACACTTCAATTCTCCAGTTACGAAGTCATTAAGCATGTCAAGCACTATTACTGCTTGGTTGACCAAACAGCATTCACCTTCATATGCCTTTGTTCCCCACACCTTATTTAAACTAACCCAAAGTTGAGCGACTGCCCTTTGCCAAATAGGAGTCAAGAGACAACATTCGCTGTAGGCTTCTTAAGTCTTAAATGGTGTGAAGCATCATACTTGCAACGGAGGCTAACCATCGATTACTGACAGTGTTTGAGGCAATGAGTTTGAAGAGCCTGACTTTCTACATTGTAGATGTTTTCGCTGAAGAAAAATACGCTGGCAATCAACTTGCAGTTGTTAGAGACGCTAAAGCATTATCTGATGTTGAAATGCAAAAGATTGCTAAGGAAATGCATTTCTCAGAAACAACATTCATATTGTCAGATGAAAAACGCGCTGGCGGATATGATGTCAGAATCTTTACGCCGGGAAGAGAGTTGCCATTCTCCGGGCATCCGACGCTTGGAACTGCTTACGTAATACAAAGAGAGATCATCAAGAAACACATTGACAAGGTAGTTTTGAACTTGAAGGTCGGACAAATCCCAGTCAAATTCACTTACGCGAAGAAGAATGACGAGACGTTATTTATGAAACAGTTGCCACCAAGTTTTGGCGAAACATTCGACACGAAAACAATCTCAGTTCTAAGCCTAAATGCTGAAGACATAGACAAGAGATTTCCAGTTCAAGAAGTCTCAACAGGAGTCCCCTTCATCATAGTTCCACTTAAAAACCTCGACGCCCTTAAGCGAGCGAGAATAGATAGGCAAAAATACTTGCGTTTAATCGAAAACACTGAAGCTAAGGCGATACTTATTTTCTGCCCAGAACCCCGTAGCAAAAGGAACAACCTGAGTGCACGACTCTTCGGTTATACTGTGCCCGAGGATGCAGCTTCAGGAAGTGCAAATGGATGCCTAGCAGGATACTTGATTAAATATCGCTATTTTGGAAAAGAGAAAATTGATGTCCGCGTTGAACAGGGCTATGAGATTGGAAGGCCGTCGCTGCTTCTATTGCGGGCAGAAGAAAGAGTGAGTAAAATAGATGTTTTTGTTGGCGGAAAAGTCATAATGGTTGCAAAGGGAAAACTCGTTTGAGCGTGGAACAGCATGAGAAAAGATGTTGACAGGATTTTGACTGAAAAAGGCATTGATGCCATGCTACTCTATTCGGACAGCTTTAAAAACGCCAACATGCACTACCTCACAGGGTTTTTGGCTCCTGACCCGTTCATATTTCTTAAAGAAATTGACAAGGAACCAGTAATGGTCGTTAGTCAGATGGAAGCATCTCGGGCAAAAAAAGAATCCCGCGTCAAGGATGTACGTTCTTTTTCAGACTATGACTTTGCGCGTATTGTCAAATCGGCACCGAATCTAAGAGTGGGGGGATTGAAGTTTGTGGCTGCCGTAGCCAAGAAGGAACTTGGAACAGATAAGCCCATCTACGTTCCGCCCAACCTTTCGGTGGCTCTAGCTGATATTTTGAGGAATGAAGGGTTAAAGATAAAGCCCATGTTCGATGTAGTGGAAAAGGCTCGAGAGACAAAAGAACCCGATGAGACTGAAGCTATTGTGTCTGTTCAGAGAACCGTTGAAAAAGCCATGTCAAAAGCCATTGAACTCATCTCGAACGCTGAGGCTGACGCTAAGGGAACGCTCTTTTATCGAGAAAATGGCGAAAAAAAGCCTCTAACCGTGCATAAAGTGCGATCAGTGTTTGAACATGTCTTTGTCGACAACGGTTGTGTAACAGAAGAAGAAACGATGATCGCATGCGGACCCAAAAGTGCAGATCCTCATTATTCCGGTGATCCAAAAGATGTGCTGAAAGCAAACCAACCCATTGTTCTGGATGTTTTTCCGAAAGGCGTCAGAAACAGGTACTTCACCGACATGACACGGACAATAGCCAAGGGGAGAGCATCTAAGGCTTTTAGGGAAATGTTTGAAACTGTCCTGCAAGTGCAAAACGCAGCTTTGGACGCAATAAAGGCGGGTGTTCCGGGAAACGCCATGCAAAACATGTGCTATGACATTTTCGAAAAAGCGGGCTATCAAACTATACGCGGCGACAAGAAAATTGACAAGGGATATCTGCACAGTTTAGGGCACGGAGTCGGTCTAGAGGTTCACGAAGGACCCGGAATGAGTGAATTCCATAAGCATGCTTTGGAAGAGCACAATGTCGTCACGGTTGAGCCGGGACTATACGATCCGAAGGTAGGCGGAGTGCGAATAGAAGACATTGTTGAAGTCACAAAAACGGGATGTGACAAGCTGACAAAAATGGATGTGCCTTTTGAAGTTTAGCCGCCGCTCACAATTGGCAGCAAAGCTATTTTGTCGCCGTCCTTAAGCTTGGTCTTGATACCGTTTAATTGGTTGAGCAAATAGCCATTCACGGTGATAATGTAGTTTGATTTCACGTCTTCGCAGCCGCGTTGATAAATAGCCTTCTCGAAGGGTTCGCCATGCTTTTCCGAAAGAACCATCAGCAAGTCGGCGACTGTGGCTTTTTCGTTTATTCTAACCTCTTCTTCTCGGTCAGCGTCAATGATTTCACGGATGTGGCCCAAATATTCGACGTTCACCTTCAATGCAAGTCACCTGTTGTCTTTATGATATTTTGGAGATAGCCATAGATATGTCGATCGCAGGCTTTTACCGTGAAAGAGCATAGCGTGAAGTGTTATTTGCTATTTTTCTTTAACGCATTTCGAAGAGCCATTAAACCTTGTACCTTCTCGTTGTTATATTTGAGTTGATAGACCACTGAGACTTTTCCTACTTTGCAGTCAAGAAGTTCCCTTTAATTTAAATAAAAATAGCGGGTTTATCTTTGTCTCTGACGGTTGTGCAATATCAGCTTCGAAATGAGGAATTCTCTTAAGTCCATACCCACTACCACTAGAAGTTCATTCAGAATCGGAACTAGATTTAAAAACCCCCTAACCCCCTAATTAAGAAAAGGGAGAAAGGCTAAACAGAAATGCAAACTGACAGAATTAGACAGCACTTTCCATCAATCACCAAAGCCAAGAGGATATGCACAAATAACGCTGCAACCACGCAAATTCCTCAAGAACTGCTAGATTTAGCCAGCGAACTGTATTTGCAGTACGATAACGTCCACAGAGGACAATCTACCGCGTCGAATTGGACAACAGAAAGATTCGAAGAAGCCTACAAGAGAATAGCCTTTTTCGTCGGAGCAAGAAACTGGAGAAACGTGTTACTCTACCGAGGAACTACAGAAGCCATAAACGCCATAATGTACTCCCTCATGACGGAGTTCAAAAACGGAGACAACGTAGTTACCACGTACATGGAGCACAACTCGAACTATGTTCCATGGTACGCGTTATCCCATGAAATAGCTCCGAAATTCGGAATCAACATTGAATGTAGGCTTGTTGAATTTGACAAAGAAAGCGGAGAATTAAACCTAGAAGATTTAGAAAAAAAGGTTGACAGAAGAACAAAAATCATCTGCTGTACAGGAGCCTCCAACTTCTTGGGAACAAAACCGCCTATAGACAAAATAGTGAACGTTGGAAAACAAAGTGGATACCTGCATCCGAACGGTTTGTGCGGTTCTTACGTTCTAGTTGATGGAGCACAGCTTGTTCCACACGCTCCAGTTGATGTGGAAAAAATGGATGTGGACTTTCTTGCATGGTCATTTCACAAAATGCTTGCCCCAGTTGCCGTTGGAGGACTCTACGTCAGAGACCAGATTTTGGAAACACTGCGCCCGTTTCAGTACGGCGGCGACATGATCGCTGAAGGAAAAGTAGCGCCTGAAAGAGTCGAATACAACGAACTGCCCTGGAGATTTACAGCAGGCACACCTAACATAATCGGCACCATACTAGCCGGAGAAGCAACTAGACTAATAGCTGATCTTGTTCTTGGAGATTCGTATGCCAACCCTTCAGACACAGAACACACGCGAAAAGCAATGGAATCAATACAAGAATATGAACGCAGTCTTACGCAGTACCTTATTGATGAACTGGCGTCTATCCAAGGCGTGACGGTTTACGGACCGAAGGATGCCTCCAGAAGAACCTCAGTTGTCGCGTTCAATATCGCCGGACAGAACCCAATGGATGTGGCAAGACAGCTAGACAAGAAGAAAATAGAGTCTAGAGCAGGGTGCCACTGTGCAACATTAGCCCATCACTATCTGGGAATTAAGCCTCCGGCAAGCTGCAGAATAAGCCCATACTTCTACAATACGATGGAAGAAATGGAATATGTTGTTGCAGCAGTCAAAAAGATATGTTCAGAACCGAGACTCACACGTTCGCAGGCGCTCGAAGACGCTTACAAACGGGTGAAAGCGTGGACAATACATATGCGCCGCAAACAAACTGAAAAGGCAATGAATCCGACGCAGGATGCCTCGTACTGAGTGAGAAACCTTACTTAATCCCAAGTTTTTGAACCTTTTCAACGAGAATGTCAATGTCTGATTTCGTGTTAAAAAAGTGCGGAGAAACCCTCAGCCCCCCAACCCTAGCTGCAACAATAACACCCGCTTCTTCAAGCTTCTTGGCTGCTGTCCTATTGTCTTTCACCTTAAAGTTGACAATTCCAAACCTTTTTTCCGCAGACAGAGGCGTTTGCAGTCTAAACCCAAGACTCAAAAGCTTCTCGATCAGATACTCAACCAGTCCACGAATCCTGTTCTCCACGTTTTCGATTCCATATTCAAGAATGAGATTCATTGAGAACCAGCTACCTACGTAGGCGGCGCGGTTAAAAACGACCATGTCATGTCTCTTTGCTGAGTCGCCATACGCGAGGTCATACATGTCGAACTTGTCGTAAAGGTTTCTTTCAAGAGTTTCTTTCCTCAAAGTCTGCCCATATATGAAGAATGGCGTAGACTCTTCAGCCAATTGTCTTCTAATGTATAGGAAGGCAGCTCCGCCGGGACCTAGCAGCCACTTGTATGTTCCGGCTGCCAAGAAATCTATTCCTTCTTTCTTGACGTCTATCTTCATTCCGCCAACAGATTGAATGCCATCAACAACTAGGTAAGCTCCTTTCTCATGTGCTATCTCGCTTAAGAGGGACAGGTCATGTTTGAACCCGTTAAACCATCCAACTTGCCCCACAGGCAAGGCTGCAGTGTTATTGTCAACTAGATTGTGGAAAGTCTCAGCGCTTAATTCCATGTCTTTGTTATGCGCAATTTTCACTTTCACGCCTTTTGCCCTTTGCCTTAACCACACTATAACGTTTGAGAAATACTCCATGTCATTCGTAACGACGTTGCTGTCGCGCTTGTAGTTTAACATGTGAGCAACAATGTTAAGCGCCGTTGTCGTGGTTGGCGCGAAGAAAATTTCCTCGTCACTAGCTCCTATCAATCTTGCAAATTGCTTTTTCGTGTCCGTAATCTTTTCTGTCCACTTCTCCAAGTCTCCACTGATGCCAAGTCGATTGTTAACGTAGTCTCGCGAGTAATCTAGAACCGCATTGTATACTTGTTTGCAACAGGCGCCTATGCCGGCGTTGTCAAGATAGGTTTTCTTGCTGAATACTGGAAAATCCTCTCTGAGCTTTGCAATTGCTGCTTCGGAGGGCAATAGCGACACCAAATGCTTAGAGTCTGCGGTGAACTAATAAGTTCTATGCTTTCCAAGAAATTTTGGGCATTATGTGCATTTTCTTCGCTAGAATTCTGGCTTTGCATGTGATGAGGTCTTTTAAAGTTAATTCGAGTTCCTGCTCCATAGAATGTTTTGGTTTGAAACCAAGCGCTTTAAGCTTCGCATGGTCTACTGCATAGTAATCGCGTTCACCTATGTCAACTCTTGGACTTTCGATGTGCTGCACTGATGAACTGATCCCAAATTTGGCAGCGGTCTTAGTCACTCTGGTAGCTAACTCGTTTAGCGTGATAAGCTGTTCAATCTGGTTCAGCACGCGATATTCGCCTTTTGCAGGCGGGTTTTCTATGATCAACTGCAAACATCTAACCGTGTCTCTCAGAGAAATGAAAGAGCTTATGTGATCACCATTACCATACACTGTCAAAGGATGCCCCGCAACAGCTTGAGCGCAGAACCTGTTTAACACTGTGCCAAAAACAGCGTCAAAATCAAACCTAGTCAGCAGTTCCGGCTTTCTCATCTCCTCAACCCTTGTCCCGTAAACGATGCCTTGCATAATATCAGTAGATCTCAGGTTCCAAGCAGAACAGGCAAACATGATGTTTTGCGAGTCGTGAATTTTGCTGCAATGGTACCAATCATCGCCCACTCTAGGAAAAGGCAGAACATCTTTTTTCCCGCGGTATTCTATTTCGAAAAAGCCTTCGGGAATCTCAACCTTTGGTCGCCCATACTCGCCTATGGTGCCCATCTTTACCAAATGGCAATCGGGAACAACTTGATGCATTGCATAAAGCAAGTTAAGCGTGCCTACAATGTTGTTAGACTGTGTAAAGGCGGCATGTTTAGGATCAATCATCGAGTAAGGAGCAGAGGGTTGCTCAGCCAAATGAACGACAGTGTGCGGTTTGTACTTGGTGAAAACTTTGCGGATAAAGTCAAAGTTTTTCAAGTCGCCGTAGACGAAATCAGGAGCCTCCGCACCGAGAATCTTTAGTCGCCTCTCCATCGAGGGAATGGGAATGGCACTCCATGAGCCAACATCCTTAACCCATTTTCTCCTACCAAGGTTATCAACCCCTACTATCTTGTCTTGCGTGGTCATTGCTAATCGCAGTGCAAGGCTCCAACCTATGTAACCATCCATACCACAAATGAGGATAGCCATGAAATCGCCCTATGCAAAGATTGTAAAATGAGAATTTAAAGAGTTTGACAAAATACTCTATAAGTAAGTTACAGTGGCGATTTGCTAGTTTGTGCATAAATGACCATTGATCTAAAAAGCTTGGTTCAGAGCGCAGAAAGCTTGTTCCAAAGCCAGAGCATAGCCATTGTTTGATTTCTGGGGATGAAGCTTATTCTTGTGTCTTTAATAGTATTTTTTTCCGAACTGGTTGGCTGCTATGGTTATGTCTATGATGTCTATGAAGCCATCCTCGTTTAGATCGTATTCTCGGCTGTAGCCTTGACTAGTATTTGAAGAGCCAAAGGCTTTGGCGATAACAGTTATGTCTAGGATGTCCACTTCCCCGTCAGCGTTAACATCGCCTAGTAGGGGTGGAGGATCAACCCAAGGGGTCGTGAGTGGGTAAAGGTCTTGGTAAAGGTTTTCATCTTGGTTAATAATGGTGAATGGCTGGTCTGCTATTCCATCGCTTCCGGGCGGGTCTTGATTTGAACCAGAAGAGATATCTGTAGCGTTGTAATTGCTCCAATAATTGCCCCCTGAAGGATATCCATTATCCCACGTGTTGGGGCTCGGTCCTACGCCGAAATGCGTATAGAGAACTTGCACGGTGTTATTCACAAAATTATTATGATAAATCATGTTTCTGCTGCTTAAGGCTATTTCCACGCCAATGAAATTATTGGTTATGTTGTTGTCTTTGATAATGTTGAACCAAGATCCTGATTCAGGCCAAAGGTCGCCAATAAAGTATAGCGTAATGCCATGTCCATTGTTTGTTATGTTGTTGCCGCTAATAGTGCAGTGTTGACCTGACCCTAGCCAAATGCCATATTCAAATCCTACAACACTAAGATTTACTATTTTCACTCCATACCCTTGAAGATACCCTGCCCTTATCACAATTCCACCTTTTTGCATGCCTCCAGCTTGGAGCATGTGTCCGTTTCCATCTATTGTTACGTTACATCTCTCCACCCTGATCGAACCCATAATGTCGGCAAGAAAAAGATATGCCTCTCCATCGCGCTGAATCGGAACATTCGGCGGGTCGATAGAGCCGTCACCTCGTATGTATATTGTGAGTTCGGCTGCCTTGACCGATCCCTTATCAACTTCAACGAGTAAAGCTAACAACAACAGCATCATTAGAATCCATTTTGCCACTCTCATAATCCCAAAACCTTCTTTCAGGGCGTGTTCCATATCGATGGCGCAGTGCTGCTTGATGTCCCTTGATAATAGATTATTATGTTTTGGTTATATATGTATTCATTGTTCAATGCTGTGTCAGGGTTATTACCAAAGTAGCCATACTTAAGTATCCACATTGCCGGGTTTTCTTGGCTGCGTGGACTAATTCGAGCATATTGACTATGGCCTGGTTCTTTGACATCAACATTGATTGTTCCAGTTATCTTCCGTTCATAGTTAATAGTTTCGCCCGTGGATGGTAGGAATGCGTAATTTGTGTTGTCCCAGACATCTGCATCAACGAATATCAGAGTTTTCCATGAAGAACCGCCATAAAAAGTCACCTGTGGTGTTATTTTTCCGCCGCTGAATGTCCAAAGACAATTCATGAAAACGCTGCCAATCTTGTATTTGAAAGATATTTTGACGTAACCGCCGATGTCACTGATCTCGCTTATGCGTGGGCCAGTGTACAAGTATTTGCGCATATCCACTGCCAAATCATAATATGCGCCACCGACCCACACATGCCGAACACTCATTAACCTCACAAGCCTGTAGTTGACATCATTCCTGTGATAATCTACATATATTACATTCACGCTAAACATGTTAAGCGGATCTAATACTGCTGGATTAGAAGGATTTGGCTCTGCAGCCGGACCAGCTTCCAAGCCACTGTTATTAGAGATAGCTGCAGCCAACAAAACCACTCCAAACATGACTAAAAACGAAATGAGAACTATTCTCAGTTTGATCAAATTCTTCATACAACCCCTCCCTCAACAAATATTGGATCAATCAGAGTTTAAAAACTTTTTGATACAAGAAAGTCACCAGAGGAGTCAATTTTTGATTCTGCTTCCGTATATGACTAGCACGTGACAAGGAGATAAGGATATTCAGAACATACGTTTTAGCGCTTCTGCTCCCTTCATCCCCACTTCCACTCCTAAACTTTTGGCTTTTGAAGTAACAGCTTTAACCTGAGCATTAAGCACGTCATCAAACACTTTCACGCCAGTGACAACTGCAGCCGCAGCATTCAGCTTTTCAGCAGCTTCGACGTTAAGGAAACCACACATGACAAAACCTTTCTCCGCAACAACTAAGAGCAACGGTGCTGGACATTCCGGCAAATCCACGCGCAAACCCAAGCAATTCTTGCCATCAACTTTCAAGGACGTTACTTGAATCATTCAAACACCTCACTAAACGTATCTTTCATATCCAGCTTAAATAAGAATTGCCTGCATAGCATTTCCATAGGTTTGAGAAGATTCTGTTGAATTGAAGTCATATTGAAACTTGGGATGTGAAAGGTTTTTAATAAGTTGAGCGCTAAATCGTGTTTGGTCGTGTTCCGTCGTGGTTGATGAAACTTCTGAGAATGTTTTGGAGGAGAGAGTTGGAGGCGAGCATGTCACCTTTAGAGTTTACGTTTTCCTGCTTAGAAATGGCGAAGGTTCTGTGAGGGATGTTTATCGTGGCTGCAGTCTGTCTAGTCCTTCGTTGGCGCTTCATCATCTGGAGAAGTTGGATGGGTTAAATCTTGTACGGAAGGATGTAAATGGCGTATATCATGTCATTGCCAGAAAGTTTGGGGTTCTTCACTTTTTTTATAAGACTGGAGCATGGCTGCTGCCCAGAAGCTTCTTCTATATGATATTATATGCAACTATTGCTCTGGCTTCCGCTTTCTTGCTCCCCTCGGGCATGAGAGAGGTAGGTATAATCCTTTCAGCAATTGGGTTTACCACAAGCTTGGTTGACACTGTGCTTTTTTTAAGGCTGATTCGTTAACGTTCAAGAAGTAGAACAAGACTGTTCAACAATTAGATTTTACTAGCTCTACCACTAATATATCAGTGTGGTGAACAAGTTGAGATTGACGTTTAAGAAAGTGGTGTTGTTTTCGGTGCTTGTTGTGATGTTAGGCGTTAGCATGGTTTATTCTATCAACTACGGATTTAATGTTAATTATGAGTCTAAACCTGAGAAGGTAAAACAGGTATTTTTTGCCTCACCAGATCAGATACCCAGTCCTCTATTACCGCCCATCCATCCAGGACCTAATTTAGGTTATTTGCTGGTTTTCGCATATTCGGGAACTATACAGCCGGATGGCAATTACACAGGAAGTTTTGTGCAAGCTTCAGTAACAGTTACTGGACCCCTTCCTGATACGAATAATTACACTGGCACAACGACTGCTGAGTTGAAAAATTCGTTCATCATAGGAGGATGGGGAGAATCGACTACTGATCTACAGAATCCTCTAATCTTCCCATTATCGCCAGGAGAGTACTATGTGTCTGGAACATACGGCTCTGCTCAACAAAATGCAACCGTAGATGTTCAGGGCTGGGCTAGCGTGGTGTTTAATTTCGGTTCTTCCCCTTTTCCAACCTTCTATATATTATCAGTTGAAGCATGGTACACGCCCCCTGAAACTTACTACAATATTTTACATGCATCGCCTGGTGAGGATATATATATTGCAGGGGGGATTAACGGTTCAACGCCGGTGCAAGCTTCGGTAACGGTTACTGGAATGGAATCTTATGATGGCATGACGATAACTCATCCTTATGAGCATTTAGTGTTCATACTAGAGCCAGGAGAATATCTTGTATCTGCAACGTATGATTCTGAAAAACAGTATACCATCGTAAACATGGAAAGTGGCGAATCAAACCTTATACGGTTCAGCTTCGGTTCTTCTGAACCGTTTTTACCGCCTTAATCGCTACCATAACTCTTCAATTTATCTTGAACCTGACAGTACTGACAACATAGGCCAACCGATAACACCTAACGCTACTGGTTTCGTGACTATCCCGCAAAATGCGGCAAATTTCACCGTAAAACGAAACGGCAATCGGATAGGTGCAATGATAACTTTCTGGCTGCCATAATCTCTTTTTTCCCTTTCTTTCTTGGCATGACCTCTAAAACTAGCACCACCAATGCACACTCCAGTTGCGAACAGGTTTTACGTGTTCAGCTTAAATAAGAACTGCTAACACAAAAAGTAGAGAAACCAAACATGCTTACGAAGTTAAAAGCCAAGATTCAGCAAATGCTCACGACAGAAGCAAAAGCAGCACACAAAGCAGGCCTGACACCTAACAGAATAAGCGTCATCGGCATAATCTTTGCTTTCTTCTCAGCTCTAACATACGCTGAATGGCAATGGCACCCGCTTTCTTTGGCACTGGCGACAATACTGCTGTTGCTCTCAGGATTCTGCGATGTTCTAGACGGAGTAGTTGCAAGACTCCAAAATGAAGCCACAGCGTTCGGCGGTTTCCTAGACTCATTATTGGATAGATATGCAGATGCCGCCGTATATGCAGGCATAGTCTTAGGCGGATTATGCGACCTTACATGGGGACTTGCAGCCATCATCGGAGCTTTGCTCGTGAGTTACAGCCGCGCCAGAGCGGAAGCAGCGGGCGTAAAAATGGAATCTGTAGGCTTAATTGAAAGAGCAGAACGCATAATCATACTTGCCATCGCAACCACAACGGCAATCTTTTGGCTTCCAGCGCTGAACATAGGCATAATAATAACCGCAGTGCTCTCAAACCTAACGGTTCTTCAGAGAAGCGTACACGTTTACAATGTTTTAAAGAAAAAGGAAACTAGCTAAACGCTTAGAATCTTCTTGTGCGAGTGTGCCTTTCATCTCGTGCTCTAACCTTTACAATGCCCCTGTGCACAGCACAAGAAACGCAATAGTATTTCGTGTCAACCCACGAAGCCAAATAAGTGCCTTTCTGGCGAAGCTCCTTAGCTAGCTGGTAATCGACGATGGAACTGCGACGCGTAACCTTTTTTGCCTTGTCCCGCGGAACGACCTGACCGCACATGGCGCATTGAACAGTGCCACTGGCGCCCTTGCTGCCCTTTGATCTTCCACGGCTCTTTCGCTTAAATGGCAATATATTTACCTCTTATTCTTCATTCAACAGATAGATTATTCTACCTTATATATCTGTTCTCAGTTTTAGGATCGACGCAATGTTTGCTTTGGCGTCAATTTTCGGGATAATCTTTCCATTCGAGGATGTGAAAAGCGTTGTAACCCCTGGACCATGACCCGCAGTAACACAATTGGTGTGCACAACTATGCCGATGGATATGGCGCCTTGCCTGTATATCCTTCCAAAGGAGTGGTCTGCGTCAAGTATGGCTACGAGATCGCCAAGCCTCAGATCGTCAAGCCCATATTGCTCCCCGACCTTTTCGTCGAAGAGTTGAATGTCATAATCGCCAGAATACGCTTGGTTCTGCCCTAAACCTGAACCCATAATGGCTGCAGGAACCAAATGCGTGACGAAAACCTCCAACTTGTCACGTTTACGCTTGGGCGCCAAAGCCTCAACAACCCGCGGATCAACATTCATTAATTTGATGTCTGGAAAATCGAGAAGTCTGAAGCCAACGCCAAAGGCTTTAACGAGAATTTTGTCGCCGAGCATTAGTCTTTCGAGAATTTTGGGTTGAAAATCCACCATGATATGGTCTATTCCGCCATGTTTTCCAGTAACAACTCCCTTTGCGCCTTTCGCGTCGCCTGTTACGACAACTGCTTCATTTCCAACGCAGGAAAGCACGTTAAAAGCCGTGTTTGCGCCTTGTCCACGCCTCGGATCACTCTCCTTGTTCTCCACGCTAACGCCTGGCTCAACATGATCAGCTTCCCATCCGCACGCAGGATCGCCGACTCTCACGTTATATGTGATTCCGCCTACGCCTGGCAGAACCATTGGAGTGCCCTGAGCCGAAATATCATAGACATTTCCAAGAACTGGACTGGCGATTTCGCCGAAAACCGAAATCTTCACCAGCTTATCAATATTAGTCCTTAAACCCAACTGTTTCTCACGCCAGAACTGTGCTTTTCCGGCTTACGCTAATAAAGCTTTACTGCTCTTCACAGAATCGCGGTGGAAGCAAGATTCGGTTTCTTCCTGCATTTAGGAATACCCAACAGACAAGAGGAAGTTTCATCCTAGAATCTGGGTGGAGTCCTCTTATTGCACGCCTATTCGGCAAGTTCACTGTCGTTTTTGCAGAAACGATGGGTTAGGCAACGATTACTTGTGTTCCAGTGGAATTGCTTCAAGGTATCGAAATGAGAAATCTTTTATGAAAAGTTCACGTCGAGACAGGCTTATTATGAAACTTTGCACGTTTTTGAGGTTTGGCTGCCAATCTCTTCTAAGCTGTGTAACCAATCTGGAGTAACTAGCATAGTTCGTATGCACTGAAACCATTATGCTGTCCATTCCAAGCCCTTCGCCATTAGCTGCAAAAAGAATAGATGGCTGTTTATTTGTCCATTCTTTTGCTTTTTCAAAAAGTTCAGGTCTATCCTCGGCAAACGACATGAAGGTGACCGCTAGAAAATCATATCCAATCTTGGCAAGCTCTGGAACTAGCGTGTATTCCCGTATGTAGCCTTCTTTCTCAAGCTGCATCCTTTTCCGGGTGACAGTTGGTTGTGAAATATCAAGAATCTTGGCAAGTTCTCTGTCGCTTCTCCTTGATTGCTTTATCATTGCAAAAAGAAGTCGGATAATATCTTCATTTCCCTTAACCATTTAACTTCACGTTTGTAATTGTGCGATTAATGCTAATAAATTTTAATCCTAAAACCCCACGCGCACTATGCGGAAGTTAATATATAGGCAGACTCGATACGTGGGGGATGGTTGCGATGAAAGCCAAAATATTGATTCCCATCTTGATCATAGTCGTTGTTGTAGTTGCTTTGATCTTTTTGTATCCAAATTACTTATCCCCCAATCCCACTGGTCAAAACTGGAAGACGGGACCAGGCACCGCGCGTAATCCTCCGTCAGGTCTTACCGCTAATCAAACAGTTTTTGCGCAATATTTTTCTAACATGGGTCTGGTCACTGATGGTTGGAGCGGATTTGAGAACGCTACCGAAAGTTTTTCGTCTAATGATGACGTGATTGTGCTCGTGAATGCGACAAACACCGTGACCCTCCTAGCATACGTTGACGACATGGGGAATCATGGATTGTTCACTGGTGTGGAAAAAGAGCTTGCCATGCCTGTAGGTTTGGGAACATTAAATCTAGGTAAATTGCAGCCTGGTTCTTATGTCGTAAGAGTTATCGTGAACGATGTGTGTGTAAAGAACCTCCTTTTCACGGTTGCCTAAACTCGCATGTTTGATGAGTCTTTTGCCTCTGGCATGAATAAGTTTAATATTGTGTAGGGCGCGCGCAAGTTTGGTCGTAGTTCAATCGGAAAACGTTTTGAATTGGACGAACTCTGCAAACATAAACGGGAGTTAATCAAGGCAATGGTATACGGGTCTGGCAAATGAATAAGCTTCAAAACAATGTATATGTGACCCTCATACCTACGTTGTTTATCAGTTTGGGTTTGGGGGTAAAGTTTTATCGTAGCAAGTGAGAAGGCAAAGAAAAACTATAGCAGTCTGACAGGTCGTTACTTGGTATTGACATTACGAATAAGCGCTACATTTCCGGATCGTTGTCTTTCTTTATCAAAGACCCTTATTGGGTAAATCCTTAAAATTGATTGCCTGTTTCGGATATTTTGTGAACTGTGGAGACACGAAAATCACTCTAGATTGCGCGCCGGCGTTTGAACTTGAAGCACGCTAGACTTTTTAAGCATGCAGACCAGAAATATATCAAAGGCGGAGTCCGAAGAGGCCAAACATGTATCCTAAGCCTGATAAAAGGGAAGCCGACGGCGAAGAAGAAGACAACTGCGCCAAAAAGGTGACAGAACTCGAGGCTTCGCTCAAGGAAAAGACCAAGCTGGAGGAGACCTACCTCAATCAACTCAAATATGCCAAAGCTGACCTTGAAAACCTGCAGAAACATATGCAAAGGCGTATCGATCAAGGAGTAACCATGGAAAAGGAGAAGCTCATCTTGCAACTACTACCCCTTGCCGAAGAGCTTGATCTTGCTCTAGAAGAAGCGAGAAAAACTGAGAAGGGCAGCCTCCTAGAAGGGGTGGAGATGGTGAAGAGAAAGCTCTGGAAAATGCTCAGTTGTGAGGGAGTATGCACCATAGAAGCCGTCGGAAAACCTTTCGACCCTCGCGTACATGAAGCTATGCTGGAAGTTGAGACACACAACCAGCCTGACGGGACAGTAATAGAGGAGGTTAAAAAGGGTTACATCTTAAACGGCAAAGTGCTTAAACCCAGCATGGTAAAAGTAGCATGTAATCCGACCCCGATCAAAGTTCAAAAGGTGAATGAAAAATGAGTAGCGAAAAAAGGGAAAGAATATTGGGAATCGACCTAGGCACAACGAATTCTGCCGCGGCCGTTGTAATAGGAGGAAAACCAACCATAATTCCGAGCGCCGAAGGACCAACAGTGGCGGGAAAAATGTTTCCCTCCGTTGTCGCTTTTAGTAAGGACGGACAACTGCTTGTTGGAGAGCCCGCAAGAAGACAGGCAATTACCAACCCCGAGGGCACCATACGCGAAATCAAGCGCCACATGGGGACAAGCTACAAAGTCAAAATATTCAGTAAGGAGTACTCGCCTCAACAGATCTCGGCTTTTATTCTGCAGAAGATTCTGCGTGACTCTGAAACCTATCTCGGTGAGAAAATCACCAAGGCAGTAATAACTGTACCAGCACATTTCAATGATAATCAACGTCAGGCCACGATAGATGCTGGCGAGATTGCAGGACTTAAAGTGACAAGAATCGTTAACGAGCCAACGGCAGCAGCACTCGCTTATGGTCTAGACAAGACTGGCCAGGAACTGAAAATCCTGGTTTTCAGTTTCGGCGGCGGCACAAACGACACCACAGTGATGGACTTCGGCGGAGGCGTCTTCGAGGTTCTAGCAACCAGCGGAGACACAAAAACAGGTGGAACGGACCTGGACCAAGCGGTCATGGATTACATCATCTCAGAGTTCAAACGCGAGACTGGAATCGATCTCAGGGGAGACATGAAAGCTATGGCTCGCTTGAAGGAAGCGGCCGAACAAGCTAAGATAGAGCTTTCAAACCTGATAACCACAGAAATAAACCTTCCCTATATTGCCACTGACGCTACAGGTCCAAAGAATCTTCACACGATTTTGACGAGAGCTAGACTTGAGCAACTGACTAGACCGATAGTGGAGCGTATTAGGGAGCCTATCCTGAAAACCTTATCAGACGCAAAGCTGACCCCTGTGCAAATCGACAAGATAGTCCTCATAGGTGGACAAACGAAGATGCCGCTTGTTCAACAATTTATCGAGGACGTAATAGGCAAGAAGCCTGAGAGAGGTATCGACCCGATGGAATGCGTTGCCATAGGCGCAGCTGTCCAAGGAGCAGTCCTTACAGGGGAGATCTCAGACATAGTGCTTCTCGACGTAACACCTCTTTCTCTCGGGGTAGAAACTCTAGGAAACGTATTTACCAAGGTCATCGAACGGAACACAACAATACCCGTTAAGCAAAGCCAGATCTTCACGACGGCCGCCGATTCTCAAACAGCCGTCACTATACACGTACTCCAAGGAGAACGCACCATGGCCAAGGACAACATCAGTCTGGGTCAATTTGACCTCACAGGCATTCCACCTGCACCTCGAGGCGTCCCACAGGTCGAGGTGACATTCGACATCAACGCGGACGGTGTTCTGAATGTTTCAGCGAAGGACTTGGGCACGGACAAACAGATGGGAATCAAAATAGCAGCTTCAACCAAGCTTAGCCAAACAGAGAAGAATCGGATGGTGAAAGAGGCGGAACAATTCGCCGAACAAGACAAGCGCACTAGAGAAGAGGCTGAGATGCGAAACACTGCCGACTCCCTCATCTACACAACCGAGAAGACGTTTAGCGAGATCGGAGACAAGCTCACCCAAGAGCAAAAGACGAAGATACAGGAAGCCCTTCAAGCGCTGAAAGATGCACAAAAGACCGGAGGCCTAGCTGAGATCACCGCGAAGGTGGATGAGCTGAAAAGGGTGGTTCAAGAGGCAGGCGCGACAGTCTACCAAAAGGCGGCATCACAAAGAAACCAGAAACAACAAAGCCAAGAAGCTCCGTCGCCTGAAGGAGAGCAGCAAGAAAAGAAAACCGTCGAAGCAGAATACAAAGTTGTGGACGATAATAAGAAATAACGATTTTTCTCTTATCATGTGTTCTGAAAGGTACAGGTGATTGTTTAGCTTGGCTAGCAAACTGGACTACTACGATGTACTTGGAGTCAATCAGGATGCGTCCCAGGATGAGATCAAGCGCGCATTCCGCAAACTCGCCTTCAAATATCACCCTGACAGGAACAAAAGACCTGACGCTGAAGAGAGGTTCAAGGAAGTATCAGAGGCGTACGCCGTTCTTTCTGACCCCGAGAAGAGGCGGCAGTATGATGCCCAGGGCTTCGAAGGTATTAAGAGGCAATATAGGCAGGAGGACATATTCAACCGTAGAACATTCCAAGATGTCTTTTCAGAGTTCGGCTTTAATGCTGAGGATCTCTTAAATCGAATCTTCGGCGGAGGTTTCACCTTTCAGCAGGATCAACCCGAGACCCCTCGCGGTCGGGACTTAGAGGCCCAGATGGAGATCACGTTGGAGCAGGCGGCTTTCGGCACTGAGTTGGAGGTTACTCTGCCTAGGCTAAAGAGATGTAGTAGATGTAGTGGCTCAGGGGTCGAGCCCGGTAGTCACTTGGTTACTTGCCCCAAGTGCAAGGGTACGGGAACAATCGAGTATGAAGCTGTCTCAGGATTTGGACAGGTGATCGTTTCTTGCGACCGCTGCAATGGCAGAGGAGAGATAGCTGAGAAGACTTGCAGAGCATGCAGGGGTAATGGGCTTGAAGAAATAAGGGTTAGACTCCAAGTCAAGGTGCCACCTGGCATAGACAATGGCGACCACTTAGTCCTTCGAGGACAGGGTGAAGATGGTCCTTACGGTGGTCCCTCAGGAGACTTCTACGTGATTATAAGGATCAAGCCCCACCCATACTTAGCTAGGAGAGGGATGGACCTCATATACGAGGCTAACATCAATTTCACCCAAGCTACTCTGGGGGCCGAGATAAAAGTTCCGACGCTAGCGAGTGAGAGGAGAGTCCAAGTGCCTCCTGGAACACAGTGCAGCACGATACTTCGACTGAAAGGTGAAGGAATAAAAAGCAACCAGGGCCGTGGAGATGAACTCGTTCACATAAATGTCCGAGTTCCTGAGAAGCTAACCCCTAAGGCGAGAAAGCTAATGGAGGAGCTCGCAAAGGAGTTCGATGCCGAGAAATACCAGCATCGATGATGGATAACCTTTGCCATGTGCAGGTGGTCTTTAGCGCGCGACGACGCACATTTTGAAAGCCTATGCAGAGATTTTCGAATGAATGAAGAACGTCATGAGCCTACCAAATTACTTAGCGCGCGAAGAACAAACTTATAAACGTACAACGGTAAACATAACAGACGTGCCGAAAAAGAAGACCAGCGTAAACATAGAGGAAGACACTGGAAACAATGGCTCCTCTTTGTTATTCAGAAGCATGGACCAGCTGGAGAGTAAGCGAGGAAACGGCCAAAGCCATCAAAGAATACATGAAAAAGCACGGAGATGAAAGAATAGATGACAAATGTGATTGATCGAAGCGCAAACTCGCACAAACTAGTTAATGTGACTTTCGATGAAGACCAGATGAAGATTATCCGATCATTGAAAGGTTTTGGAACAGAAGATGCAGAAATAGTCAGATCAATCGTGATCGCCTACCTGAGCGAACACAACTATATCAAGCAAGCGTCGATCGATCGAGATCGCTCAATCGAGGAATCAGATAGAAAGTTCAAATTTGCTCGTGCAGGCGGCAACTTCTGAAGCGATTGATCGCAAAACTCAAAGCTAAAACACGGCGAAGATAAACCATAGAGAAGATCGAGAAAAGCGCACGCTCTTTCTTTTGCTGTTCGCGGAAATAAGATTGCATGTCTCCAGATGGAGACTTAAGCGCTTAAAGAATTAAGCCGATACACTTATAAGCGAGTATGCACACAATACACTATAAGGATAAGCAAAAAGGATGGATGTACAATGACAACAGAAACAAGAGCAATACTTGGCATATGGCAATTTGCTTATTGGAAGAACAGTTGACACGTGCGAATCGTGCACATAAATTGAAGCATATACAAAAACAGGTTGGTAATTAAAATGGGGCGAATTTGCGTGGAGATCCCAGATGAACTGGAAAAGAAGCTCAGATTCAAAACCATCGAAAGATTTGGCGGCAAGAAAGGCGACCTCTCAAAGGCTGTCGAAGAATGTGTAAGAACATGGGTTGCCAAAGACAGATAGACGCACGAACAAGCCATACATCATGACTGGCCCCTCAACAAAAGTTCCACGCTTCGAGTTTGTCTTCACCCCCACCAACAAGCAACTTTCTGAGGATAAGGACTATTTTGGCGAAAGACTCTTTTTCGGCTTTCTTTCGCTTCAAGCACAGGTTATATTCATGCTCTTTATTCCATTAAGCGCGCGTTTTGGGTTTTGGAACAAGACTTTGCCTGCAGACGCTTACTCGTCTTGAGTTTCAAGTTCCGAGACTATGTCTTGTGCAGTCTTTTTGTTAGCAAGCCAGTCAAAGAACAATTGCCAAGACCTCTCACGTTCGCCGCTAATCATTAATTCTGAAAGTTTTTGAAAAAACAAAAATGTCACGTCTTTTGGCAGTGTCATAAGTTTTTCACGCGCTGCGTTTTCCAAGTCCTCGAAGAATCTAGTTTGAGCCTCCCTAGTCTCCTTTTCCATTCAATCCCTCTTAACCAACATTTAGCGGACGCTCACTTTTTTAAGTTTTGGGAAAAAACTTTCCCCCATCAGGAGGATACATAGATTTCAACTGTGATTACTGGTGCGCGTTCTGTGGATGCAGAGTTCCTAAAGTACAGGAAAAACATGACAGTCTAGGCCGCCCGATAGACTGGAAATGCGGACACCCTGCTCCGTTACAAAGTAAGAAACAAAAATCAGGGGAAAGATAAAATTTCACCCTTGTGTGATGACTAACGGTTAGCCTGCCTGAATACTGGCATGAGGGGTTAAGTTTTATCCAACTGCATCCGGCAGGGCGACTGTTCAGTTTGACCAGCTTATGAATTTGCCGAGCACTAGGATGTCCTTTCCGTCACCGTAGAAGTCGGAGAAGATACCCTCTGGCACGTAACCGTTTTTGAGGTAGAACGGGAATGCGATTCTGTTGTCGGGGCTCGTGTTCTGGAATATTGGCGCGTCTTATTTGAGTTCTTTTCTTTTCGCTTCTCGTTTCTCTCTTTCTTTCTCTTCCACTCTGTCCTCTTCTTTTTCAGTTTCTTTGCCTTCTTTTCTTCTTGCTTCTCCTCTCGTTTCTTCTTTCTTGTCTTCTTCTTTGTCTTCTTTCTCAGCTTCTCTTCTTTCGCCTCTTCCCATCTTTTTTCTTCTCGCTTCTCGACTATACTTTGCTTCTCTCTCTTCCCTTTCCTCTTTCAATACAACGCCTCTTCTCTCTTCTCTTCTCTCTTCTCGCCTGTCACTTGCTCCCAGCTCTTCTAATCTCTCGTTGTAAAAGAGAGAAGCTATTCTTATAACATCTTCAATTCTTTCACTCAAAACTTTACATTTTTTAATGCTTCCTTCAAGGGAAGAGGCATAATTAGCGGATCCTTCCTTCTCTGCGATCTCTTTCTCTTTCTCTGTCACCTTTACAGTCTTCGACGCGAGGTCTTGGATAACCTTAATGTATCTACTCTTTTCTTCTGGATTTTGAGTGGCCTCGAAAATGGCCTTATCCACTGCCCGCATACATTTCTGCCTTGTTTCTCGGCAATTTTCATCCTTGATACTTTTCTCTGCTTCCTCGATAAGGGTCTCGAGATCCTTTTGTGATATGGCCCCTCTAGGGTCTAGATACAGGTAACTTCCGAGAACATCATATAATCCTGCATCCTCTCTACATAGCTCCTTCAACAAATGTTCCTCTTTTTTTTCAGACATAAACCTCATCTCTCTGTCTTAATATGTGAACCAGCCGGATTAAAGCCTTTGGACATGATATAAAACCGCCAAGGAAAGGATATTATTGCCAAAACTTGGTGGGCTGAATAGAGTAGTACCTAAATGATTTTTGGCGGTAAGGTTTCATTTTTTATAGAGGGACATGAAACTTTGCTCAACTAGTTAACGTCAGGTCGGAACACGGCAAGTTTTAAATGGAGGATACTTGTTTTGAGTTGAGTGAAAGTCAAGAATATTAGAATATGTATGAAAGTTGGCTGATACTGATGGCTGACATCGGATTAAGGTCTAAAATGCTAGTTAAAGACGTTATGAGCAGTCCAGTTGTGACTATCGAAGAAAATGCCACAGCAAACCGCGCTGCCGATCTCATGGACAAACAAGGCTTAGGCTGCGTGATAGTGACAAGCAAAGAAGGCAAACCTCTCGGAATCATCACAGAACGAGACTTGGTCGCAAGGGTTCTAGCCAAAAACCTAAAACCCGACTCCATCACAGCAAAAGAGGTTATGACCACGCCTCTGATCACGATAGAGCCTGAAGCAACAATAAGCGACGCAGCAAGAAGGATGAGTAGACTGGACGTTAGGCGGTTGGGAGTCATATACAGAAGTCAGCTTGTTGGATTGCTCTCAAGCAAAGACATCTTAGCCGTCATGCCCGAACTAATAGAAACCATTCAGGAACGCGCCCTCATAGAGGGAGAAAACAGGGCTGAAGAAGCTGAGGAAGAACCCTCACCTCTTACCGGATACTGCGACCGATGCGGAGGATGGTCCGACGACCTCAAAGAAGCTGAGGGACAATTCCTCTGCGAAGACTGCAGAATCGAACTGAAGGAAGAAGAGGAAGAATAGAGGCGATTGCTTGCGTGTTAAAGAAATCATGGATGAAAAGCACGCGTTCATTTATGAAGATGAACTAGCGACAAAAGCCCGCGCAACAATACGTGACTTGGCTTTAAGGATTCTTCCCGTTGTCGGTGAACACCGAAAACTTTTGGGCACAGTTTCACGCCGAACCGTGATGATCATATCATCTTCTATCTCGCCGATAAGGGTTAAGGGCATAATGGCAGACCCGAAGATAACGGCGTTAGCGGATGACGATGTAAATGAAACAGTTAGAAAGATGATTAAGCTGGATGAATGGCAAATTCCCGTGGTGAACTCTGTTCAAGAGAAAGCCTGCGTTGGAGTTCTAGGACTGGAAAACTTCATTGCAGCAACAATCAAGACAAGCCCAGAAAAATTCTCGAAAAACGTTTCTGAACTGATGTCCAAAAATGTTGTGACCCGTTCTCCGGAAGATGAAGTTGACAACATTTGGCGCTTAATGCAGACCAAATCTTTAGCCGGACTGCCCGTTGTGAAAAAAGACAAGCTGATCGGCATCGTAACAGAGAGAGACCTTCTTGAAAAAGGAACAACTCTGCCAACTTTCGAGGCTAAGAAAGGACGATTTATGGCGCCTTCAAAGGTTTCTTCAATAATGAGAACTGGAATAGTGACCGTGGAACCCTCAATAAAGGCGATCAGAGTGGCAAAAATAATGGTTTCAAAGGATATTGGAAGAGTCCCAGTGGTCGATGAAGACGGCAAGCTACTCGGCATAGTTGACAGAGAAGATATTGCCCGACTCATCTTTGAATGAGGAGGAAAACAAGTTGAGCAGAGAAACTTTTAGGAGAACATTAAAAGATGGTGGTCCACTTTCTCTGAAGACGCATCCGTCAAAGAAACGGGAAGGAGAAATACTGCAAGTTGCCAAAAGTCCAGTCGTAACTATGGCTTCTACAACGCCGATTTATGACGCAGTCCAGATAATGGTTAAGAAAGGATTCCGGCGCGTTCCGATCGCCAGTCCCGGAAGCAAAACGCTGGAAGGGATCATAACAGCCACAGACATCATCGACTACCTAGGCGGCGGAGAAAAATTTGAGATCATTCAGCAGAAATTCGGCGGCAACTTTTTCAAAGCAATAAACGAGCCGATAAGGCTCATAATGACCAAGAAAGTGGTTTCAGTAAATACTTCAGCAAAGGTAAACGAAGCAATAGAAACCATGAAGGAGAAAAACCTCGGCGGTTTGCCAGTGATCGACAATGATAATCACGTGAGAGCAATAATAACAGAGAGAGACATTGCAGGCATGTTTGCCGACAGAATAAGCGGCGTTAAAGTGGCGCAACTCATGTCAGAAAAGATAGTCACCGCATTACCCAAAACAACTATATTTGAAGCAGAAAAAACAATGATAGCAGAAGGGTTCAGGAGACTGCCAATAGTCTCTGACGGAAAACTCGTGGCTATAATGACAATCATGGACATCATTCGATTCTTTGGTTCAGGAGAAGTATTCGCGCACTTGAGGTCAGGAACTATCATACAGGTCTTGAATACACCGGCGCTTGAAATAGCAACAAGGCAAGTAGTAACAATTGAGCCGGAAGCAGATGTTGGGCAAGCAGCGAAGATAATGCGAGAGAAAAACGTAGGAGCAGTGCCAGTTGTCAAAAACCAAAAACTCGTGGGCATAATAACTGAAAGAGACTTCTTCAAAATAATAGAATAGACTTGTATTAGCTAAGTCTGTATGTTCTTCATAGCTTCAAAGCAAAATGAAACATGATCTGACGTGGCACATTTATATGTCCTAGATGACCCCCATTACTGCGCTATTTGCAAGCCGCGAAACCTATTGCGAGAATTACAGATATTGCAGCTATGCCACAACCTATAAAACAAGATCACGAATTCATAAAGAGTAAAACAAAGTAATATATTAAAGTAGAAGAAACTCAATTATAGTGGACTACCTTGTCCGAGCAAAAAGAAACGCAAACTACTGTATACGAATGCAATATTAGATTTCCGAGCGCTCTGAAAACTGAGGAAAGGGACTCGATATTTACTAAATTCAATTCCTTTATACAAGAAAACAGAGAAGCGTTTACAGCTAAAATCAAATTAAGAAAAAGAATAAAACAAATCCTCTTTGATTCCGACAACTTCATGCTTATTATCACTCTTGCAAAGAGAATGTCTTTTCGCGCAGTAATTAATGACCCAGACAAGAATAAAGCAGATATAAATGAAATAGGAAACAAGATTGTTAGTTACATGAACACAATCCTTAGCGAAAAGGCTGTGGGGGCGGTAGTCACTTCATCAATTACAGTTCGCTCTACCAAAACCTACGATTTGGCAAAGAAAATAGTTGGCGAAAACAAAATTGCGAAAATTGGTGATCTCCTTCGACAGACAATTCAGCCCATATCCGTAGCCTTTGAATATAAGGTGGGTGAAAAAGATTTCTACGTGTCATCTCTCACCTCGGGGGGGCAGACTCTTGAAATCTGTGGTTCTCATACGGTTTATAAGGATAAATTGCCATTTAATCTTATAGAAAGGGAGATTAGCGAGCTGGATCACCCCATTCAAATTGTCAAGAAACTGATTGAAATGGAGTTATGAAGATAAATGGCCTACACATATACAGAAGAAAACGAACAAGATTATTCAGAGGATTATCTGCGAGAGAAGATGAAGAAGTGGGGAATTCTTAAAGATGAAATGACTAGTCGCCTCATCCTCGCTTCTTCCTCTTTAAACGAAATCTTCAAGGAACTAATAGTGCAAAGGTCAGGACGTGACATCTATGAAGAAATAGATGCCTTAAAAAAGAGAGTCCAATATTTGGAGAAAAGGGCTGGAGGGAAGAGAAAGCTTACTAAAGCTGATTTTGTGGTTGAACTAAATAAGAAAGAACTCGAGACGAAGTATTTCGGAAAGATTGTGGCAATAGATGCAGATTCACTGGAAGTTGTTGGTATTGGCGACACTATTCTCGAGGCTTATAACAATGCTAAGGAAAAAACTGGAAAGGATCAGTTTGATTTTCGAAGGATAGGGTATAGTTATGTCTATAGAGTCTGAAGAGGCGAAAAAGAAAAACGCCCACATTCCTTTCCACGAGAAAGAATATACTTATTACAAAGAAACGAACCAATATTTCCCTTTTCTAGAAGTAACCGTTGGCTCAGACACATCTAGAAAAAGGATAGTCGCTCTTGCTGACACAGGTTGCACTTCCTGCATTCACTTCTGTAAGTCATACGTAGAAAAAGAAGGTTTAACACTGGGGAAGAAGGTCAACAAAGAACCAATTCCAGTCTCCGTTGCTGATGGGCACATTATAAATGCAGATCTATATGAAGTAACATGCGAAATAGATGGAAATGAGCAAAAAGTCATTGCAAGTGTCATAGACCCGGAGAAATTCTTCGAGGAAGAAAAAAAGGAAATTGAGATAGTGGAACCTTTGATGGGAAGAGGTATTCTCGATAATTTTGACGTTACGTTCAAGGGAAAGAAAAAGAAGATATTGCTGTTCCACTCTGAATAGTTTCTTAAGACATAAACTATGATATCTAATCCTAGAAGAAAACTTGATTAGTAAATGTGGTTTCGGGATTAAGCCCTTTGTGAACCAAGGTTATCTTAAACACAATCAATTTGGGAGCGCGCTAATATAGAGTGTGCATCCTGGCAAAACTCCCAAAACAATAACCTAACGCAACATTTGAATTGTGCATAATGAATGATAGGTAGTAACAGAGTCTTAGAGTACGTGATCTCTGGCTTTTGACCCCAACATGAATTCAATCATTTAGATACATGGTAGAGTAATAGAATAGCTTTTTACGCTTTACCCTATTCTACATTATTTAGGAAAATTTGAGAGCGGCAAACTTGACTGTTGACCTAGTCCTAAATCACGCCAAGGCTTACATGGACAAGAAAATAGTAGCTTGCAGCATCGCCGTCAATAACGGGAAAATCCATAAAATAGGCAAAGAAGCAAACATGCCTAAAGCGGAAAAGGAAACTAGCCTAGAAAATCTGTTAGTCTTGCCAGGTTTAATCGATGCTCACGTGCATCTTCGCGACGAAGGAAAAACGTACAAAGAAGATTTCAATAGCGGAACAGCAGCCGCTGCCGCTGGCGGCGTAACAACCGTCTTGGACATGCCCAACAACAACCCCTTAACCATGAGCGCTGACACTATCAAAAACAGGATGCGACTTGCTGAAACAAAAATCCTTGTCAACGTCGGCTTTTACTCGGCATTTCCAGAAAACCTGAAAGAAATGCAGGCAATAACTGCAGAAGGCTCCGTAGCCTTCAAGCTTTTCATGGCTGAACAGATTGGCGGTTTAAACATTGACGACGACGAAGCTTTGCTTAAAGCATTCAAGGCTGCTGGCGAGTTTGGTGTTCCGGTTGCCGTTCACGCAGAAGACAAAACACTCCTTAAGAAAGCTGAAGAAAGGCTTAAACATGCTAACCGTAATGATGTCGACGCCTTTCTTGAAGCACATTCAGAAAACGTTGAAGCCAATGCTGTTGAGCGTCTGCTGAAAATAGTCAAGCAAACGAATGTGCACATTCATTTTTGTCACATAAGCACAGAAAAAGGTCTAAAAGCAATAGTTGATGGAAAAAAGTCTGAAATGAAAACAACATGCGAGGTCACGCCGCATCATCTACTATTGTCAGACGAAGACCTCAAAAAGAAAGGAAGTTTGGCTTTAACAATGCCTCCTCTGCGGGCGAACAGTCATGCAGAAGCACTTTGGAAGGGCATTCAGACTGGTTGGGTTGACACCATAGGCTCGGATCATGCGCCTCACACTTTGGAAGAGAAGAAAGCGAAGAGTGTTTGGGATGTTAAGGTTGGAATATCCGGCTTAGAAACTATGCTACCGCTTATGTTAACGATGGTTAATCGTGGAATGCTTTCAATAGGCGATGTGGCTAGGCTGATGGCGGAAAAACCAGCGGAAATTTTCAACTTGAAAGGAAGAGGCTCATTGAAGGAAGGAAACAATGCTGACTTGATAGTTGTAGACTTAAAAAGAAGATGCAAAATAGACGCTGCGAATTTTTATTCAAAGGCAAAGTTTTCCCCGTTTGACGGATGGCAAGTGAAAGGAAAACCCGTTAAAACGTTTGTTAATGGCGAATTAATCATGGATGACGGCGAAATTGTCGCAGAAGCTGGAAGCGGACAAGTGATTCGGAGAGCCAAAAGTTGAAGTTTATTGCTGATGGAATGCTTGGCAAATTGACCAGATGGCTTCGAATGCTTGGACATGACGTGAAATACTCGAATGCAATGGAAGACAGCGAACTAATCAAAACCGCCAAAAAGACACGCCGCATCCTGCTCACAAAGGATCTGGAGCTTTACCAACAAGCAACAGCGAAAGGCGTTGACGCCTTTTATCTAAGCGGGCAGACGGAAGAGGACAGACTTGCAGAAATGGCGAAGAGATTTGACATAGAATTAGAGATAAACATGCGCACTTCCAGATGCCCAAAATGCAACGCAAGAGTAAAACCGATACCGAAGCCTGAAGCAGAAAAAAAAGTTGAGAAAAACACGCTCACCCATTATGACAGTTTCTGGAAATGTTCAAAATGCGGACAAATCTACTGGCAAGGCGCACACTGGACACGAATCCAAAGAACACTTGAAAAGGCAAAAGAAAAACTAAAAGGGCTTTAGAATTTTCAGACTTGTTTTATGAGCCATTTCAATGGAATATCTTGGAACGTTTCGTCAGGCAATGTTCGCCGGATAGTTATTGGCAAAATGCCTGCTTCAAGTTCTTTCAGCGCTATGTCTATTGGGCTTGTAAACCCTTCAGAAACGTCTACGAGTATCGGAGCTCCCATGGATATTTGAAGTGCCCTAGCTCCCACTATCCTCGCTTTTTCGAAACGAGTAATCTTTGGAGGACCTATCGTAACTTTGCTTTCTGTTTCTGACGTACTCTAATACTCCCCAGCACCTGGATACCCTGGAGGCATTCCACCGCCTCCTGGGGGCATTGGGGGAGCTCTCATTTTCCCGGCAGCGATAACGTCGTCGATCTTTAGAATCATTGTGGCAGCTTCGGTTGCTGACTTGATTATTTGTTTTTTAACGGAAAGCGGCTCGAATACTCCCGCATCGGACATGTTTTTGACTACTCCAGAGTTTACCTCTATTCCCGCCCATGTCTCGCCTTTCTCGTGTCTAGTCCTTAATTCAGAAAGTATGTCGATTGGGTCTAAACCAGCATTTTCAGTCAGTGTCAACGGAACAACCTCAAGCGCTTCTGCGTAACTCCTTACGGCGAGCTGTTCTCTTCCTGGAAGAGTGTCCGCGTATTTCCTAAGAATCTTCGAAACTTCAAGCTCTGGGGCACCGCCTCCCGCTACCACCTTTGGTTCCTCAACCACATCCTTGACTACGAATAAGGCGTCATGCAACGACCTCTCAGCCTCGTCTACTATGCGCTGGGTTCCCCCTCTTATGAGAATAGTGACTGAACGTGGGTGCTTACATCCTTCTACAAACGTCATTTTATCATTTCCTATTTTGCGTTCTTCTACTAGCGCAGCATACCCTAAATCCGCTGAAGTTAAGGCGTCCAAACTTGTCACTATTTTTCCGTCAGTGGCTTTGGCAAGTTTCTCCATGTCTGACTTCTTAATCCGCCTAACTACAAGTATTTCCTTCCTAGATAAGAAGTGCTGAGCCATATCGTCAATGCCTTTCTCGCACAAAACAACATTAGCTCCAGAGCCCACTATTTTTTCAGTCATGCCTCTCAGCATGTCTTCTTCTTGCTTGAGGAACGCTTCCATCTGCTCTGGACTTTCAATGTTAATCTTCGCGTCAAACTCGGTTTTCTCAATCTCCAAAGCGGCGTCTAGCAGGGCTATTTTGGCTTTTTCCACACGCTTAGGCATCCCAGAATGCGCAACTTCCTTGTCTAAGACTATGCCTTGAATGAGTTTCGTTTCGCGGATGGATTCGCCAGGTTTCTTTTCCACTTTAACATCGTCTATGTCAACCTTATACGTTCCGTCTTCCTTCTCTGCCACTTCAAGAATTGCTTTGACCGCCAACTCGGCTAGATACTCTCTGTGCTCGGCTACAAGCTTGCTCGCCATCGAAGTCATTGCAGTCTTCTTCACATATTCGTCAGCGCCCGCGCCAGTTTGTATGGCGATTTTCTCCAATGAGCTTAACGCTTTTTCCGCGGCTTTCTTGTATCCATCAATTATTATGGTTGGATGAACGTTTTTCTCGATCAATTCTTCAGCCTTGCTCAGCAATTCTCCTGCCAAAATTACGGCTGTTGTTGTTCCATCGCCAGCTTCGTTGTCCTGAGTTTTTGCAACTTCAACCATCATTTTGGCTGCTGGATGTTGAATGTCCATTTCGTCCAAGATTGTGCGTCCGTCACTGGTTATTGTTACGTCGCCGAAGCTGTCTACAAGCATTTTATCCATGCCCTTCGGGCCTAGAGCGCTTTTCACGGTTTCGGCAACTATCTTTGCCGCTTGTATGTTTGTGTGTTGTGCTTCTTTTCCCCTCGAGCGGCTTGACCCCTCTTTTAATATTAAAACTGGTACACCACCAGCTAATGCAGATGACGACAAATTCAAACAACTCCTTTAATGCGTCAACAAGACAAACAGCCTAACAATATAAGTTTTTCTAAAGAATTACAATGAAAATAGGTTCTTGAACACAAGTTGATGAGAATTTCAAGCCCACCTTAATCGTGAATCTTCAGCTTTTAAGAAAAGTTTTCTTAACAGAATTGTTCAACGGCAATAGGAAAAACTTCCCTTAAATATCTGATTCGTAAATATATGGGTCTGGTGAAAAATGAATCTCTTTCTGTTTCTTCCAGTTTGGGCTTTCCTGTGGTACTTGCCTATACCTCCCAAGAAAACTGGCTGGAAAAAACCTTCACGCATAATCACTCTTTTGATCGGCTTGCTTCTGTTCCTAATAATTCAGCATTTCGGCACACCGCTAAGCGTGTTTGTATACCTGCTAGTTTTTCTAAGGCTATTTGCAGCCCTCATCGAATCAGCGTTTTCGTTGAGACGCGTAAACTTTGAAGATTCGACAACGCGCTATTATCCTTACTCGCGTTTTCCATGGAGAATATCGGCTAGAACGCGAGGAAAAGTCATTGCTGCAGTTTTCATTCTCTTTTTTATCGCAGCTTTCATGATGGTAGGCTTCGGGCAAATTCAAAGAGTTACAAACGCTGCCTACTTCAATAGTTACATAGTGCCAAGCGCAGGGTTGCCTTTCAACACGACAATTCCAGATAATATGGTGCGCCTCGTCACAGACGAACTTGCAATATCGATCGCGCGAAGGCACATGTCTGAATTTGGAAGCAACACGCAGGTTTTGGGTTGCCACATCACAAAAACTTCGAATGGAAAGCTTGTCTGGATATCTGTAATAGGCTCAACGAACGTGATAGCAGAAAACTACGTCAAAGGATTTGTAATAGTAGACGCAACAGACCCAACTGCAACCCCAACAATACTAAACAACGAATTTGCTGTCGGAGAGGGCCTCTGGTGGGATCACAATATCCAGTTCCGCTCCTATATAGGAGACATGGAAAAAAGCTACGGCGTCGCCTACGTAACATGGGACCTCACAACAAATGAAACCGTATACGTCGTGACACGTTACAATTTAGGCTTCGACCTAGTTAGAAGATACGAGACACCTATGGTTTATGATTCGCAAGGCAACCCGTATCAACAGGCAAACAACCTGTCAGACGTTCCCTACTGGATTACTCAAATCTACGACGAAAACTGGCTGGAAGAAATGACTGACGAAATGGGAAACCTTCGCAGAGGACAAGGCTTTGACTATTGGGCAGGCGGTTTTCTGTGGATAATTCCCCCAAGCCGCGAACGATTTGAAATGACCGAGGACACACGCTACATAGTAGACCCTGAAACAAACGACATCGTAGCATTAATCTGCGTCAATCCTGTGGGAAATCAAAGAACACTGTCCGGCGTGTTCAAGGCCACGCGAAACGGGATATTCTTCTACGACCTCACGCAAGCCAACTACATATCAGGAATGACAGCTGAGGATCTTGTTGAAGGAAGACTTCCCAAACCAGCCACAGGCATCTACGACGCAGAAATGCCATTACTCTATCCGGTTGAAACCTCGCCAAACAATTACAGGCTTGCATGGTATGTGCCAATCTACTGGCGCGAAGGCACTGGGGAAGCCGATGAAACCATATACCTCGCGGGTTTCGCGATAGTGGACGCCGCAGAAGCTAGCAGAATAACTATAACAATGAACGGTGAAGGCTTGACAAGCGAACAGTTAGTGCGCGAGACACGACTGGACTTCATGAAGCTCTTCGGAGCGGTAACCTATCTTCAGCTAAACGCCACAGTCTTGGGGAAATATGATTACGTCCAAGAAGGAACTACCCACATAGTTCTACGCTTGGACAACGAAACATATCCATGGGTGGAAGCCACACCAGAAGACCTCGCCACACTTCAATGGAACGAATTAATGGCAACAGTGCCAACACAAAACGTGTCCATGTACATAGAAGCGCGCGGAGAACACTGGATAATAACGTACTTCGACAACCTGAACATTTAACGCCTAGTACACGGAAACCTTATCCACACCATTTACCTTCAAAAATTCTGAAATCAACTCTCCGGGAATCTTTTTCTCAACAATCAACGACAGCTTAGGCTCCGGTGACAATTCCGGATCATCAACTATCGCCTGCCGAATACTCAAACCACTTCTCGCCAGAATCATGGCAGAATTCGCAAGAATGCCCGGAATCTTTGCATCAACAGGCGTTATTTCAACAACCCCCAAATTCAAATGCTTTGCAATTTCCTTTAACGAGTGCCCAGCAGACCTCAGACTCTCAAAAATAGTTCTAAGCTCACGATTAGCTTTGATGGCGCTTAAAGTCTCGTTTACTGTTCGCCTATCAACTCCAGCAACGCGACCAACACGTACAGGTGGGATCTCGATTTCGTTAAGGTAGATTTTCCCGTTTCTAACGCTCAAACCATTCTCAACGAGGACACGGGCTACTTTGAGCCGTTCAGGATACCTTTCTAAATACCGTTTAATATTGCTCCACATGCGCCTTTTCCTTCATGTACAGTTTTGTTCAATAAAGTATAAGTTTTTGCAGATATAAACCGTTACTGATCATAAAAGTATAAAAAAGAACATAGGAGATCGAAATGACACTCAGAAAAATACTTTTAGACGAGGAAGAAATACCGAAACAATGGTACAACATTTTGCCAGACCTTCCAAAACCACTGCCCTCAATGATAGACCCACAAACAAAACAGCCTGTAAAGCTACCGCCTATCCTGTTTCCAAGCGAATGCCTCAAACAAGAATACAGTGAAGACCGTTGGATAGACATACCGGAAGAAGTGCGAGACATATATCGAATGTGGAGACCAACACCGCTATACAGAGCAACAAACTTTGAAAAAGCTTTGAAAACCCCGGCAAAAATCTACTACAAATACGAGGGCGTAAGCCCACCGGGAAGCCACAAACCAAATACTGCTGTTGCTCAAGCCTATTACGCCCAGAAAGATGGTATGAAAAGGCTGACAACAGAGACAGGCGCAGGTCAATGGGGCTCTGCACTGTCCTTCGCGTGCATGTTGTTTGGGCTAAAGCCAACAGTTTACATGGTGAGAGCAAGCTATAATCAAAAGCCCTACAGACGAGTTATGATGGAAACATGGGGAGCCGAAGTCTACGCAAGCCCAAGCAACAAAACAAAGAGCGGACAAAAATTCCTTGAGGAAGACACGAACAGTCCTGGAAGCCTCGGAATAGCCATAAGTGAAGCTGTTGAAGACGCACTCACTCATAATGAAGAAGCGAGGTACACTATTGGAAGCGTCGTCAACCATGTTCTCTTACACCAAACCGTCATCGGCTTAGAAACCCAGAAGCAAATGGCACAGGTTGATGAGTACCCAGACAAGATCATAGGATGTATAGGCGGAGGAAGCAGCTTTTCAGGACTTTTCTGGCCATACTATTACGAGATGGTTTCAGGAAAAGCTCCAAAAGACCCAGAATTCATAGCTGTAGAACCTACAGCGTGCCCATCGATAACTAAAGGATACTACACATACGACCATGGAGACACAGCACGCATAATTCCACTGGTGAAAATGTACACGCTCGGTCACATGTTCATACCGCCACCAATCCATGCAGGTGGTCTCCGTTATCATGGAAAGGCTCCAACACTCTCACTGCTCAGCAAAGAGGGAATCGTAAAGACGAGAGCTTACAACCAGCTTGAAGTCTTCAAAGCAGCCACGTTATTTGCCTGTACGGAAGGCATAATTCCTGCTCCTGAACCTTCCCATGCGATAAAGGCTACAGTTGATGAGGCTTTGAAGTGCAAAGAGACAGGCGAAGAGAAAACCCTACTGTTTCTGCTGTGCGGACATGGCTACTTTGACATGCAAGCTTACGACGACTACAGAACGGGCAAACTGCCTCCATACGAGTATCCACAGGAAAAAGTTAACGAAGCAATGAAAGGGCTTAAAAAGCTCTATCCTTGGCTTAACGACGAACTCAAAAAAATCCAATAGACTCGCCTGATTCAGTAGCAACATCCGCTACCTCATTTTTCTTATTTTTTCCAAAAAGGACATTTCTATTAAGTTCCTGTTAAACATAGAAGTTATTAGCATGAGGAGCATACTAGCCAGAAGGCGATACGATGATTCATATTAACACTCCGCAAGTTGGAGAAGAAGAAATAGACGCTGTAACAAAAGTTCTCAAGAGCGGCATACTAACACATGGACTTGGCGCAGGCCCAACAGTCACAAAGTTCGAAAAAGAATTCGCAAACTTCGTAAAGGCAAAACATGCGATAGCCACGAACAGCGGAACAGGCGCCTTACACTCCGCGCTCGCAGCGGCAGGGATCAAACGGGGCGACGAGATAATTCTTCCAAGCTTCACGTTTGTGGCAACAGCAGAAGTCATCGTTTTCCTCGGCGCAAAACCAGTCTTTGTAGACATAGAACCAGAAACATACACCATAAACCCCGCAAAAGTTGAAAAAGCCATAACCAAAAAAACCAAAGCCATAATGCCCGTTGACCTCTACGGCTTATCAGCAGACATCCAACCCATAAAAGAAATCGCTGAAAAGCATGGACTCTTAATCATTGAAGATGCAGCTCAAGCCCACGGCGCAACTTACAAGCGTAAGCCTCCGGGAACCTTCTCTGACGCGGCGTGCTGGAGCTTCTACGGAAGTAAAAACATGACCACAGGTGAAGGCGGCATGATCACAACAAACAACGACGAAATCGCCGAAACAGCACGCGTCATCAGAAGCCATGGAGAAAAAGTGAAGTATGAATCTACAATTCTTGGGCATAACTATCACATGCCAGAAATATCAGCGGCAATCGGATTGGCACAGTTGAAAAAACTGCCCGGTTTCGTGGCGAAACGCCGTCAAAACGCGAAAAGATTATCGCAGAAGCTTACAAAAGCCAAGAGGCTACGGTTGCCAAAAGTGCCAGCGGATCGTGAGCATAGCTGGTATTTGTACACGGTTAGGCTTGAGAAGACGAAGGAAGAGGCAAGAGATAAACTTGTTGAGGACTTGAAACGTAATGATATAGAGGCGTTCGTGTGCTACAGAAACCCGATTCACCTTATGCCGTACTATCGCAAGTTTGGAAAACGTAAACTTCCAGAAACGGAAAAAGCCGCGAAACAAGTGTTTTCGTTGCCAGTCCATCCGGGCGTGACGGCTGAACAGATAGATTTCATAGGAAAAGCAGTTTCACAGCTCTTAGAATAGATTTTGCACGTTAATTAGAAAAAAGGGAGCAGAGGAAACCAGTATGCGCTTTAACTAGCTTTCCTTCAATTTTGCGATAGTCTCAGCTACGCCTTTGCTTTCGTTATCTAGCCATTCCTTGTATTCGCTTAGTTTTTTGATTTTTTCTTCTTTTGTTAGGAACATTCTTGGGTGGTCAGTGCAACACGTGTTTTCTTCTCCATGACAATGGTACATGTTTTCACCTCCGGGGCAGGATATTGGTTTTACGATATCTGATATCCGACATAAACATATAAACGTATCGGATAACCGATACACTGCTCCAAAAACTTTAATATCGATAATCCGACATGAATACGTATGATCCATTACTGCTCTAAAGGATTCCTATCATTCCTCATACTATGGCTCGTAAGCAAAAAAAGCATGACAGGAGGAGAAATTGCCTTAGAGCTGGAAAAGAGGAAAGGAAAAAAACCGAGCCCCGGCACCATATACCCAGTTCTAAAACACCTAAAAGAAATGGGAATCCTTTCAATAGACGAGAACAAACGTTACACACTAACAAAAAAAGGACAAAAAACCTTGGAATCTCACCTGGACTCGTTTATAAGAACATTCTACGACATTGACGAAATGAAGTCTTGCTGCTGCAGAAACGAACCAACAACAGATTGATGCTGAAATTGGACATGCCTGATGATTTAAATGCTGTCATTATGCGAAGATCAAAGTGTCTGCCATGGCTAATTATTAGGATTTGCCGATTGTTGGTATACCTAGAATTATCAGAGTGTTATTCAGTTCACCTTTTTCTCCACTCTTTTCCCCGGTTTTCTTGATGATTTCCCTTATCTTGCCTAGGGCCTCGCTGTAAGTGTCTGCAGAGACGAGCGAGTAATGTATCATGACTTGGTTCGCTCTAACCGCCTTTGCAATTCGGTTCAGCGTCGTTTCATCTGCCCTAGTTACCTCCTCTGCGTGAAGCTTGAAGAAGAGACTCATTGATTCCAGCATTGACTTGATGACGGCTGTCTGATTCTCCGGGGTTGAAGAATACAGTCTTTTCTGCTGCTCGGCAGGGTCGATTTCTCTGATGGCTTGCTTGTTCAAGCGGTAGAACTTCTCTAGAAAGTTGTGCCTCACCCTTACCCTTGGCTTCTGAAGCAGTCCATCTTTAACCATTTCTTTAACTGTCAGGTACAGATTTGGTCTAGAAACTCCTAGGTACTTGGACAGTTGAGTTACAGTCAACTCTTCGTGTTTGGAGAGAACTGTGATTATCGCAAGTTTCGTTGGGTTCGCAAATGCCGCCACAATAACGTCATGAACGTCTCTTTTTGACATAATTCAATTATGTTTATATACACGTAGATTTATCAGTTACGTATATGCATATCATACACGTATATAGAATGCATACGCGTATTCAGCAGAGCATACGATCCGCAACTGTACATCTCGAAGAACTACAAGCAAGACTTCTGCTACCTTGCACTTGCCGCTTAAAGAGAAAAAGCCAAAGACAAGGAGGTGAGCGCCTCAATGAACCGCTTCATGGCTAAGCATGCCGTCCGAAGTCACGTGTTGCGTCTCAACGATCGGCCCAAAGCCGTTTTGGAACTGTTTGAACCAATTGGAGAAAAGAAATGGTCTGATGAATGGAATCCAACCATGATCTTTCCGGCATCAACGATTAGTAAAGGCACTGTGTTTACGACGAAAAACAAGGAAGGCCCAGATACAGTATGGATAATCACGGAACTCGACAAAGAGAACTGCAAGATCGCCTACACTGCAGTAACACCCTTCATCAAAGTCACGGTGATTGAAATAAGCTGCGACCCAGATGGAGCGAACCACACCAAGGCACATGTGACATACGCTATAACCGCCCTATCAGAGGATGGGAATCGTCACGTTGATTTCTTTTCAGAGGAGCACTACCGAAAGAGGATGACTGAGTGGGAGATTGCCATCAACCAATGTCTTCAGCATGAGGGCCCTATGAAACATCACAAACACTGAATTCGCCAAATGTTTCGGAGTGTGAATCCCACCCTGCCCGCTACGGACGCACTTAATACTTTGATATTTTTTGCAAGTTCATTTCCGTTCCAAAAAATCGCTTCCGTGGCATGTTCCAGACGTTCCCGTCTTGTTAAAACCAAGGATTACTAGGAATCTCTAAATACAGACATGCTGAAGGTTTATATGGAATGATTTAGGTATTATTGAACTCCCTTCGTTTCGGGGTTTTGACAAGGGAAATGTTATGCGTAGGACAAGGGTTATTATAATGGGCGCGGCAGGTAGAGACTTTCACAACTTTAACGTGTTCTTCAGAGACAACGATGCCTATGAAGTTGTGGCTTTTACTGCCACGCAAATTCCAGGGATTGAAGAACGCCTCTTTCCCCGAGAGCTTTCAGGTTCACGATATCCAAAGGGCATACCAATCCATGCGGAAGAAGAACTGCCCGAATTGATTAGAGCATGTGATGCGGATCAGGTTGTTTTTGCTTATAGCGATGTTTCATACGAGTATGTTATGCACAAGGCTTCCATAGCCCTGTCAAATGGTGCAGACTTTCGGCTGATGGGACCGAAAACCACAATGTTGAAGGCACAGGTTCCAGTTGTCTCCATAGGCGCAGTAAGAACAGGGTCGGGAAAAAGCCAAACCTCAAGACAAGTAGCCAAAATCCTGAGGCGCAAAGGCTTGAGAGTAGTAGTCATTCGCCATCCGATGCCATACGGGAACTTGCGAAAGCAGATTAGCGAACGTTTCGCCACGTACAATGATCTAGACAAATACCATTGCACAATCGAAGAGAGGGAAGAGTACGAACCGCACATCGACAATGGCATAATCGTGTACGCAGGAATTGATTATGAGAAAATACTGAGAGACGCCGAGAAAGAGGCAGACATAATAGTGTGGGATGGAGGCAACAACGACTTACCCTTCTATAAGCCAGATTTGCACATAGTTGTGGCTGACCCGCACCGAGCAGGAAACGAACTCACATATTATCCCGGTGAGACTAATTTGCGAATGGCAGACATCGTAATAATAAACAAAGTTGACACCGCAGACCCGCAAAAAGTGAAGCAAGTAAAAGAAAACATACGATTAACCAACCCAGACGCCAAAGTGCTTGAAGCAGCCTCCCCAATAACAGCAGACAAGCCGGAGTTGATCAAGGGCAAACGCGCCTTGGCGATTGAAGATGGACCAACGGTGACGCATGGCAACATGCCTTACGGCGCCGCAACCATAATCGCTCGAAAACTTGCAGCCAGTGTATTGGTGGATCCGAGACCGTATGCTGTGGGTTCGATAAAAGAGGCGTACAAAAAATATCCGCATTTAGGCGCGGTTCTTCCAGCGTTAGGTTATGGTGAAAAACAGATATGCGAACTTAAAGAAACTATAGAGCGTACTCCTTGCGATGTAGTGGTGATAGGCACTCCAATCGACCTGAGAAGAGTCATGACCCTCAGCAAGCCGACCGTGAGAGCAAAATATGAACTGCAAGTGCTGGGGCAGGTGTCGCTTGAGCAGATATTGGAAGAATTCCTTACAAGAGGTGAGAAAAAATGAGTGAAGAAACATCAGACGTTTCACGAGTAAAAGTAAAATTCGTTATTGAGGGACTTGGCGAAGCTGAAGGCGAATTGGTTCGCTTTTTGGCTCCACGGACTATAGACATGGTTGTTAGAAAACTTCCGCTAGAAGGCAGAGCAGCCCTGTGGAAAGAAGAAGTGTATTTTGAAACACACATTAAGATGGGAGAAGAAAAGGCAAAAGGCACAGTTGAAAAAGGAACAATCGCCTTCTGGCCTATGGGAGGCGCAGTATGCATATTCTATGGGCAATCGCAACCCTACAGTCCAGTCAACATTTTGGGAAAAATGACGAATAATCTGGAATTGCTCAAACAAGTGAAAAGCGGAACAAAGATTAGAATTGAGCTTCTGATTTCACAGTGATTAGGCATTATTCGAAAGAAACGTGTCTAAAATCTGTTCGCGTTAGTCTGCCTTGTATACTTTGATGTTGTGGCTTCCGGAAGCAAGTTGAATAGTGCCATTTTCTTCTAGCTGTCTTAAGAAATCTTTGGCTGCGCTTATTCTTATGCCGAACCGCGTAGCTACAGCAT